>WNFU01000027.1_pt1 | contig 162993 bp, 158 predicted proteins | sample 5400121 | NCBI WGS metagenome assembly WNFU01 (sample SAMN13153360, study PRJNA577476) | soil metagenome | isolation source: 100 cm soil or saprolite under grassland replicate 1 | place: USA:California | collected 2016-06-15
AACTCTCCAACAAAAACCTTGTCGAAAAACAGACCCGGCAAAAATCGCCAAATCAAAACCCCGACGGGGGTTCAAAAACAAACTTGGCACTGGCTTTTTACAGCACCCTGTTGAGTTCTCAAAAAACAAACACACACCGCGATCCCGGATCCGATCCGGTCTCGTGAGGAGTTTTGGCAGGTATCCCTGCGCGTCGTTGAGCCTACCCGCTCGGTTCGGCATCCACAAATCCGGGGCCGCTCCCGGGACCGGCCTCGTCGTCCGGCGCCCCGCGGGCAGAGAGAAAGTTACGTCGTCACAGGCGCAACGTCAAATCGGCGTGGCGTGTTCCCGGTCTCGTACCCGGATCAGTCCGCCACCTCGACCCCGGCGACCGTCCGCTTACCCCGGCGCAGCACCAGCCAGCGGCCGTAGACCAGGCGATCGGCGCCGATGTGCTCCTCGGCGTCGGTGATCCGTTCGTTGTTGACGTAGGCCCCGCCTTCGGCGATCGTGCGGCGCGCGTCGTTGAGGCTGCCGGCCAGGCCCGAGTCGCGCAGGAGCACCGCGACGGGCGGGAGCGGTGCCCGTACCTCCGTCAAACCCGCCTCGACCAGCGCGGCCCGCAGCGTGGCGGGGGCGAGCTCCACCAGCGACCCGCGGCCGAAGAGCGCCCGCGACGCGGCCACGGCCTGGCGCGTCTCGGCCTCGCCGTGCACCAGCCGGGTGACCTCCTCGGCGAGCCGGCGCTGGCCGGCGCGGGCCGCCGGGCGCTCGGCGGTCTCCTTCTCCAGCGCCAGGATCTCCTCCCGGTCGAGGAAGGTGAACATCCGCAGCAGCTGCGGTACCAGCGCGTCCTCGACGTTGATGAAGTACTGGTAGAAGGCGTACGGGCTGGTCAGCTCGGGGTCGAGCCAGATGCTGCCGCCGCCGGTGGACTTGCCGATCTTCTGCCCGTTGGCATCGGTGATCAGCGGGGTGGCGATCAGGTGCACGGACGTGCCGGTGACCTTGTGGATCAGGTCGGTACCGGCGGTGAGGTTGCCCCACTGGTCGCTGCCCCCGGTCTGCAGGCGGCAGCCGTAGCGGCGGAACAGTTCGAGGTAGTCCAGGCCCTGCAGGATCTGGTAGCTGAACTCGGTGTAGCTGATCCCTTCCGGGGAGTTGAGCCGGGCGCTGACCGCCTCCTTGGTCAGCATCTTGCCGATCCGGAAGTGCTTGCCGACGTCGCGCAGGAAGTCCAGCGCGGACAGGCCTCCCGTCCAGTCCAGGTTGTTGACCACGCGCGCCGCGGACGGGCCGGTGAAGTCGAGGAACGGCTCGATCTGGCGCCGGATCTTCTCCACCCACTCGGCCACCGTCTCGCGGGTGTGCAGCGTGCGCTCCGCCGTCGGGCGCGGGTCGCCGATCAGCCCCGTCGCCCCGCCGACCAGGGCGAGCGGAAGGTTGCCGGCGAGCTGCAGCCGGCGCACCATGATGACCTGGGTCAGGTGACCGAAGTGCAGGCTCGGGCCGGTCGGGTCGAAGCCGCAGTAGAGGGTGATCGGGCCCTTGGCCAGCTCGACGCGCAGCGCGTCGAGGTCGGTGGAGAGCGCGATGAGCCCGCGCCATTGCAGGTCGTCGAGTACGTCGGTCACGGGCCCATTCTTCCGTACCGTGCGAGTGGGTTTGCCGGCACCGCCGGCATCGGCCGAACACCGCCGCGCGCGGGCTCGATCTGCGTATGCTTCCAGCCGTGGACCTCGCTCCCCCTACCGGGCCGTCGCCCGGGTCCCGCCGCGACCGGGTGGCCGGTGCGCTGCTGGGGGTACACGCCGGGGACGCGCTCGGCTCGACCGTCGAGTTCTCCTCCTGGGCGGACATCCGCGACCGGTACCCCGAGGGGGTGCGGGAGATCGAGGGCGGCGGGCCGTTCGCGTGGCCGCCCGGACATGCCACCGACGACACCGACCTGACCCGCGCGGTGCTGCTGGCCTACCTGTCCCCGACCGACGATGTGGTCCGCACGGCGGCCAATCACATGCTCGCCTGGCTCGTCGGTGACTGGCCCGGGCGCCGGCCCGGCTCCGCACCGCGCGACGTGGGCAAGGCGACGCTGACCGGGCTGCGCCGGTACCAGGAAGGTAAGGACCCGACGACCAGCGGGTGCGGGCCCGGGCAGGCCGGCAACGGCTCGCTGATGCGCTGCATACCCACCGCGCTGGCGGTGGCCGACCGGGACGGCCGGATCCGGGAGTCGATGGCGCTGTCCGCGGTGACCCATGCCGACCCCCGCTGTACCGTCGCCTGCGCCGCCTACAACGAGATCGCCGCGGCGCTCGTGGCCGGCGCGACCCCGGCGGAAGCCGTCGCCGAGGGGCAGCGCACTGCGCTGGAGCTGGACAGCCCCCCGGTGGCGAGCGCGATCGGGTACGGCGGCCACCTCAAGCCGGCCATGCTCGCGGTCACCGGGCAGACGTTCCTCGACGACGACGCGGCCGGGTACGTGCTCGACTCGATGAGCCTCGCGGTGGCGGCGGTGCTGGATCCGCGGCCGTTCGCGCAGGTGCTCGTCGACATCGTCCGGGTCGGCAACGACACCGACAGCAACGGCGCGATCGCCGGCGGGCTGCTCGGGGCCCGGGACGGCGCGGCCGCGATCCCGCCGGAGTGGGTGGCGCCGCTGCAGTTCGCCGAGGAGTTCGCCGCCGCCGCGGCGAAGCTCGCCGGTTGAGCACCTGCCCGTCATTGGTCAATCGGCCGGCGCGGCGTGCGGCGGCGGTACGCGCTGACGCTCGGTTCACCGTCGAGCCAGAACCGCCACTCCACGTCGTGGGCGCCGGTTACGCCGACCCGGGGCCCGGTCCGGATCAGCGCCTCGTCGACCGGCGCGGGCGGCGGGGACAGCAGCAGCGGGCCGGCACCGTCGAGCAGCGACGTGCCGTACGCCGAGCCGTCGACCCCCAACGCGGCGACCAGCCGGGCCGGGCCCCGGGCCAGGTCCCGGTCGCGCACCTCCGGACCGCGCCGCTTCCGCGCCACGTCCACGCCGTCGACGACCGCGCCCGCGCGCAGCAGGACGGCCGAGGCGACGCCGGCCGGTCCGGTCACCACGTTCAGGCACCAGTGCATGCCGTAGGTGAAGTAGACGTAGGCGTGCCCGGCCGGCCCGAACATGATCTCATTGCGCCGGGTCCGGCCCCGGTGGGCGTGGGAAGCGGGGTCGATCCCCTGGCCCGAGTAGGCCTCCACCTCGGTCAGCCGGACCGTCACGCCGTTCCCGGTGAGGCGCGCGCCGAGCAGGCCCCGGGCCGCGCGGTCGACCGGGCCGGCGAGCAGCCGGGCGAGCGCGCTCAGCGCGGTACCACCCGTTGGGCGGTCCACGCGCGCCAGCCGTCCAGCCGGTCCTCCACCACGGCGAGCTGGTCGCCGACCGGGCCCGGGCCGGTGGAGCCGGGGGTGCGCCGGGCGGCCAGCGCGCCGGGTACCGACAGCACCTCGCGCACCTCGGGGGTCAGGTGGGTGGAGACCGAGGCGAGGTCCTCGTCGGACACGTCCTCCAGCGCGCACTCCCGGGCGGCGCACATGGCCACGAGCTGGCCGGTGATCTCGTGCGCCTCGCGGAACGGCACCCCGCGCCGGACCAGCCAGTCGGCCACCTCGGTCGCCAGCGTGTACCCCAGGGGCGCGGCGGCGGCGAGGCGGTCCACCCGTACCGTCATCGTGGAGACCAGCCCGCACAGCGCCGGCAGCACCAGGTCCAGGGTGTCCACCGCGTCGAACGCGGGCTCCTTGTCCTCCTGCATGTCCCGGTCGTAGGCGAGCGGCAGGCCCTTGAGCATCGTCAGTACCCCGGTCAGCCCGCCGATCAGCCGGCCGGTCTTGCCCCGGGCGAGCTCGGCGATGTCGGGGTTCTTCTTCTGCGGCATGATCGACGACCCGGTGGCGAACGCGTCGTCGAGGTCGATCCAGCCGAACTCCGGCGTCGTCCACAGCACGATCTCCTCGCCCAGCCGGGACAGGTGCACCCCGGTCAGCGCGGCGACGAAGAGGAACTCGGCCACGAAGTCCCGGTCGGAGACCGCGTCGATGGAGTTCGCCGCGGCGGCGGTGAACCCCAGCTCGTGCGCCACCTGGACCGGATCGAGCGGCAGCGACGAGCCGGCCAGCGCACCGGCGCCGAGCGGCGAGACGGCGGCGCGGGCGTCCCAGTCGCGCAGCCGGTCCAGGTCGCGCAGCAGCGCCTGCACGTGGGCGAGCAGCCAGTGCCCGAAGGTCACCGGCTGGGCGTGCTGCAGGTGGGTCATGCCGGGGGCGGGCGTGTCGACGTGCCGCTGGGCCTGCTCGACCAGTGCGTCGGCCAGCTCGACCAGCCGGGTGGCCAGGCCACGGGTCCGGTCGCGCAGGTACAGGCGCAGGTCGGTGGCGACCTGGTCGTTGCGGGACCGGCCGGCGCGCAGCTTGCCGCCCAGCGCGCCGAGGCGCTCCAGCAGGCCGCGTTCCAGCGCGGTGTGCACGTCCTCGTCCTCGATGCTGGGCCGGAACTCCCCCGACGCGCAGGCCGCCTCCAGGTCGTCCAGGGCGGCGAGCATCCGGCCCAGCTCGTCGGCCGTGAGCAGGCCGGCGCGGGCCAGTACTCGGGCGTGCGCGCGGGACGCGGCCAGGTCGTACGGGGCCAGGCGCCAGTCGAACTGGACGCTCACCGACAGGCGGGCCAGCGCCTCGGCCGGCCCGCCGCGGAAGCGCCCGCCCCACAGCCGGGTGGACCGTTCGGTCAGGGATTGATCGTTCACGCTCCCAATTGTGCTCACGTCCCCTCCGGTTCGCCGGACAGGCGGGCGTCGCGGGCGGCGGCGAGCCGGCTCGGCAGGCCCCACAGGTCGACGAAGCCCTTCGCGAGGGACTGGTCGAACACGTCGCCCTCGTCGTACGTGGCCAGGCCGAAGTCGTACAGGCTGGCCGCGGAGCGCCGGCCGGTGACCGTCGCGCGTCCGCCGTGCAGGGTCATCCGGATGTCCCCGGAGACGTGCCGCTGGGTGTCGTCGATGAACGCGTCCAGGGCGTGCTTGAGCGGGGAGAACCAGAGCCCGTCGTAGACCAGCTCGGCCCAGCGCTGGTCGACGCCGCGCTTGAACCGGGCGAGGTCCCGCTCGACGGTGACGGCTTCCAGCTCCTGGTGCGCGGTGATCAGGGCGATCGCGCCCGGGGCCTCGTACACCTCCCGGCTCTTGATGCCGACCAGCCGGTCCTCGACCATGTCGAGGCGCCCGACGCCCTGCGCCCCGGCGCGCCGGTTGAGCTCGGTGACCGCCTTGTACGGGGTGACCGTCGCGCCGTCGATCGCCACCGGGCGGCCGGCATCGAAGGTGATCACGACCTCGTCCGGGTCGCGCGGCGTCGCCGGGTCGGCGGTGTAGGCGTAGACGTCCTCGACGGGTGCGTTCCAGATGTCCTCCAGGAACCCGGTCTCCACCGCGCGGCCCCAGACGTTCTGGTCGATCGAGTACGGCGACTTGTGCGTCACGTCGATCGGCAGGCCCTTCTCCTGCGCGTACCGGATCGCCTTGTCCCTGGTCCACGCGAAGTCCCGGGCCGGCGCGACCACCTTGAGGTGCGGGGCGAGCGCGCCGATGCCGACCTCGAAGCGCACCTGGTCGTTGCCCTTGCCGGTGCAGCCGTGCGAGACGATCGTGCCGCCGTGGGCGCGCGCCGCAGCCACCAGGTGCTTGACGATCAGCGGCCGGGACAGCGCGGACACCAGCGGGTACCGGTCCATGTAGAGCGCGTTGGCCCGCAGCGCGGGCAGGCAGAAATCGGCCGCGAACTCCTCCCGCGCGTCGACCACCTCGGCCTCGACCGCGCCACAGGCCAGCGCCCGCGTGCGGATCACCTCGAGATCCTCGCCGCCCTGGCCGACGTCGACGGCCACCGCGATCACCTCGGCGCCGGTCTGCTCGGCCAGGTACGGGATGGCCACCGAGGTGTCCAGGCCACCGGAGTACGCGAGAACCACCCGCTCGCTCATGACTTGTTCGTCCCTTCGTCTCTGCCGGCCCAGCCGGAAAGCTTCGCGGCCAGCCGCTGGCCGCTGGTGTCACCGTCGTCGGCACGGGCCACGACGAGGATGGTGTCGTCGCCGGCGATGGTGCCGACGACCTCGGGCAGCCCGGACCGGTCCAGCGCGCTGGCCAGGTACTGGGCCGCGCCGGGCGGGGTGCGCAGGACGACCAGGTTGCCGCTGGTGTCCACGCCGGTGAGCAGTTCGCGCAGCAGGCGCATCAGCCGCGCCGGGGCCTGCTCGGCGGGGCGCATCGGGCCGGCGCCCTCCGGCGGCACGACGTACACGGCCGGCCCGCCGTCGGTGCCGCGGACCTTCACCGCGCCCAGCTCCTCCAGGTCCCGCGAGAGCGTGGCCTGCGTCGCCTGCACCCCCTCCACCGCCAGCAGCTCGGCCAGCTCGGTCTGCGAGTGCACCGCCCGGTCGCGGATCAGCGCGACGATTCGGGCGTGCCGGGCGGCCTTGGTGAGCGGGGCGGTCACGGTGCGGCTCCGGGGGGTGCCGCCGGTGCCTCGGGCTGGCGGCCGCCCGCTGGCGCCTCCGGCACGCGGCCGCCCGCCGTAGCCTCGGGCGCGAGCAGCCATGCCAGCAGTGCCTTCTGCGCGTGCAGCCGGTTCTCGGCCTGGTCGAACACCGCGCTGTGCGGGCCGTCCATGACCTCGTCGGTGATCTCCTCACCCCGGTGGGCGGGCAGGCAGTGCAGCACGATCGCCCCCGGTGCGGCCGCGCCGAGCAGCTTCGCGTTGACCTGGTACGGGCGGAACGGGGTGAGCCGGTCGCGACCGTCGCTCTCCTGGCCCATGGAGGTCCAGGTGTCCGTCGCGATCACGTCCGCGCCGTCGACCGCCTCGTACGGGTCCCGCAGCATGTCGACCGACCCGCCGGTCCATGCGGCGATCTCGGCGGCGCGGGACATCACCGCGAGGTCCGGGTCGTACCCGGCCGGTCCGGCCACCCGTACCCGCATCCCGGCCGTCGCGCCGCCGAGCAGGTACGAGTGGGCCATGTTGTTGGCCGCGTCGCCCAGGTAGGCCAGCGTGCGCCCGGTGGTGCCGCCGAGGTGCTCGCGGATCGTGAGCAGGTCGGCGAGCACCTGGCACGGGTGGTACCCGTCGGTGAGCGCGTTGACGACCGGTACCGTCGCGGCCCCGGCCAGAGCGGCGAGGCGCTGGTCGGAGAAGGTGCGGATGACGATCGCGTCGACGTAGCGGGACAGCACCCGGGCGGCGTCCTCGATCGCCTCGCCCCGGCCGAAGTGGGTGTTCTGCGCGTCGATCACCACCGGGTGCCCGCCGAGCTGGGCGATGCCCACCTCGAACGAGACCCGGGTGCGCAGCGACTGCTTCTCGAAGATGACCGCGACGGCCCGGCCGTCCAGCGGCTTTCCCGGCGGGCGCGCGGCGGCGAGGTCCAGCACCGCCGACTGCTCCACCGGGCTCAGGTCGTCGTCGCGCAGGAAATGACGGATCATGGCGCCGCCCCGTCGACCGGAGCCGGCGCGACGGCCGCCGTGGCCGCGTCCAGCGCCGCCGGCAGCGCGGCGAGGAACGCATCGGCCTGCTCGGCGGTCAGGATCAGCGGCGGGGCCAGCCGGATCACGTCGGGCTGGATCGGGTTGACCAGGAACCCGGCGCCCTGCAGCGCCGCCGTCGCCGCCCCGGAGACCGGCGCGGTCAGCGTGATGCCGAGCAGCAGGCCGGCACCCCGGACCCCGGCCACGAGCGGGTGGCCCAGCGCCTCGATCCCGCGCCGCAGCCGCTCGCCGAGCCGCTTGACGTGGTCGAGCAGGCCCTCGGCGGCGATCGTGCTCAGCACCGCGAGCGCCGCCGCGCAGCTGACCGGGTTGCCGCCGAAGGTGCTGCCGTGGCTGCCCGGCCCGAGCAGGTCGGCCGCCGCGCCGAAGGCCATCGTGGCGCCGAGCGGCAGCCCGCCGCCCAGGCCCTTGGCGAGCGTGACGAGGTCGGGTTCCACGCCCTCGGCCTGGTGGGCGAACCAGTGCCCGGTGCGCCCCACGCCGGTCTGCACCTCGTCGAGGACCAGCAGCGCCCCGTGCTCGGCGGTGATCCGCCGGGCGGCGGCGAGGTACCCGGCCGGGGGTACCACCACGCCGGCCTCGCCCTGGATCGGTTCCAGGATCACCATCGCGGTGCTGTCGTCGACGGCGGCGGCCAGCGCGTCGGCGGAGCCGTAGGACACGTGCGTCACATCGCCCGGCAACGGCCGGAACGGGATCACCTTCGCCGGTTGCCCGGTCAACGCGAGCGCGCCCATGGTCCGCCCGTGGAATCCGCCGTCGGTCGCGACGACGTGGGTACGCCCGGTCATCCGGGACAGCTTGAACGCGGCCTCGTTGGCCTCGGCACCGGAGTTGCAGAAGAACACCTTGCCGGGCCGGCCGGCCAGGGCCAGCAACAGCTCGGCGAGCGCGACCGGCGGCTCGGCGGCGTACAGGTTGGACACGTGCCCGAGGGTGGCGACCTGCCGGGTGACGGCGGCGACCACGGCCGGGTGGGCGTGGCCGAGCACGTTGACCGCGATCCCGCCGAGCAGGTCCAGATAGGACCGTCCGGCGTCGTCCCACACCACCGCACCGTCGCCGCGGACCAGCGCCAGCGGCGGGGGGCCGTAGTTGTTCATCAGGGACTGCTGCCACCGGTCAACAAGACTCGTCATGACGGCACCACCATGGTTCCGAACCCTTCGGACGTGAAGACTTCCAACAGCGTCGAGTGGGCGACCCGGCCGTCGACGACGTGCGCCGCCGGTACCCCGCCCCGGACCGCGCGCAGGCAGGCCTCCATCTTCGGCACCATGCCCGCCGCCAGAGACGGCAGCAGCGTCGCGAGGTCGTCGGCGGCGATCCGCGACACCAGGCTGTCCTCGTCGGGCCAGCGGGTGTAAAGCCCGGTGACGTCGGTGAGGACCACGAGCTTGCGCGCCCGCAGGGCGATGGCGAGCGCGGCGGCGGCGGTGTCGGCGTTGAGGTTGTGCAGTATCCCGTCGGCGTCCGGTGCCACCGTGGACACCACCGGGATCCGGCCGGCCGCGATGAGGTCGGTCACCGCGGAGGCGTTGACCGACTCGACGTCGCCGACGAGGCCGACGTCGACCGGTTCCCCGTCGACGACGGCGTGCCGCCGCACGGCGGTGAACAGCCCACCGTCCTCACCGGACAGTCCCACCGCGAACGGCCCGTACCCGTTGACGAGGTTGACCAGCTCCCGGCCGACCTGCCCGACGAGCACCATCCGCACCACGTCCATCGCCTCCGGCGTGGTGACCCGCAGGCCGCCGCGGAACTCCGAGGCGATGCCCAGCCGGCCCAGCATCGCCGAGATCTGCGGGCCGCCGCCGTGCACGACGACCGGCTTGAGCCCGGCGTAGCGCAGGAACACCATGTCGGCGGCGAACGCCTCGCGCAGCTCCGGCGTGGTCATCGCGTTGCCGCCGTACTTGACGACGACCGTCGCGCCGTGGAACCGGGCCAGCCACGGCAGCGCCTCGATGAGGGTGGCGGCCTTGTCCTGGGCCACCGCGAGAGACGCGCTCATGTCGCCGCCTCGCTTCGCTCGCTCATGTCGAGTACGCCGAGTTCTCGTGCACGTACCCGTGCGACAGGTCGTTGGTGCGGATCGTCGCGGTGCGGGTACCCGCGTGCAGGTCCACCGTGATGGCCACGGCCCGGGGCGCCAGATCCACCTTGCTCCGGTCCTCGGCCGCGGCTCCCCGCCGGCACACCCACACGCCGTTGACGGCGACGTCGAGCGCGTCGGGCTCGAAGGCGGCGGTCGTGGTACCGACGGCGGCCAGGATCCGGCCCCAATTCGGGTCGTTGCCGAAGAGCGCCGTCTTCACCAGGTTGTTGCGGGCCACCGCGCGCCCGACCGTGACCGCGTCCTCCTCGGTGGCCGCGCCGGTCACCTCGATGGTCACGTCCTTGGTCGCGCCTTCGGCGTCGGACATGAGCTGACCGGCCAGATCCGCGCAGACCGCAGTGACGGCGGCGGCGAGGTCGTCCACCGGCGGAGTGACGCCGGACGCGCCGGAGGCGAGCAGCAGCACGGTGTCGTTGGTGGACAGGCACCCGTCGGAGTCCAGCCGCTCGAAGGTGACCCGGGTGGCGTCCCGGAGCACGGCGTCCAGGACCGGTGCGGCGGCGACCGCGTCGGTGGTCAGCACCACGAGCATGGTGGCCAGCGAGGGAGCGAGCATGCCGGCGCCCTTCGCCATGCCCCCGACCGACCATCCGGCCCCGGTGACGGCCGCCGTCTTCGGCCGGGTGTCGGTGGTCATGATGGCGTGCGCCGCGTCCATGCCGCCATCGGCGGACAGCTCCGCCACGGCCGCCGAGACGCCGGGGAGCAGCCGGTCCATCGGCAACCGTTCGCCGATCAGCCCGGTCGAGCAGACCGCGACCTCGCCGGCCCCGATGCCCAGCCCCGCCGCGACCTGCTCGGCCGTCGCGTGGGTGTCCTGGAAGCCGGCCGGGCCGGTGCACGCGTTGGCCCCGCCGGAGTTGAGCACGACCGCCCGGACGAGCCCGCCGCGCAGCACCTGCCGGCTCCACAGCACCGGCGCGGCCTGGACCCGGTTGGCGGTGAACACCCCGGCCGCGTCGTACCGGGGCCCGTCGTTGACCACCAGCGCGACGTCCCACCCCGCCGACTTCAGCCCGGCCGCGACCCCGGCCGCCCGGAACCCGGCCGGCCCGGTCACGCCCGCTGCTCCGCCCGCGGCGCTCGCGTCGCCTCCCGGTTCGCGCCACGGCGCCGCGGCGCTCACGGGGCCACCCCGTGCGCGGTCAGGCCGGCCGTCTCGCGCAGGCCGAGCATCAGGTTGGCGCACTGCACGGCCTGGCCGGCCGCGCCCTTGCCGAGGTTGTCGATGGCGCACGTGACGATGATGCGGCCGCTGTCACTGTCCATTGTGGACTGCAGGTGCGCCGAGTTGGCACCGAGCGTGGCGGCGGTCGACGGCCAGACGCCGTCGGGCAGCAGCCGGACGAACGGCTCACCGGCGTAGGCCAGCGCCTCCCGGACCGCGCCGGCCGTGGCGCCGGGCAACGGGCGGGCGGTCACCGTGGCGAGGATCCCGCGTGGCATGGGAGCCAGGATCGGGGTCATCGACAGGGTGCGCGCGCCGGTGGCCCGCTTGATCTCGGGGACGTGCTGGTGCACCCCCACCTTGTAGGGCGACAGCGAGCCCATCACCTCGCTCGCGAGCAGGTACGGCTGCGGCGCGCGGCCCGCGCCGGAGGTCCCCGACGCGGCGACCACCACCACGTCGTCGGGGTCGGCGAGCCCCGCGGCGATCAGCGGCGCGAGCGCGAGGATCGTGGCCACCGCGTAGCAGCCGGTGTTGGCCACCCGGACGGCCGCGGCGAGCGCGGCCCGGCGGCCGGGCAGCTCGGGCAGGCCGTACACCCACGCGTCGTGGGCCCGGTGGTCGGAGCCGAGGTCGACCACCTTCGTCGCGGCCGGCAACGCGGCGGCGAGCGCCGCCGACTCGCCGTGCGGCAACGCGAGAAAGACCAGGTCCGCGCCGGTCAGCGTGGCCGGCTCGGTCGCGCTGAGCGTCAGGTCAAGAGCCAGCTGCGGGTGTACCGCCGCCAGCGGCGTGCCGGCCCTCGTGTGCCCGGTGGCCGCCACGATCTCGACGTCGGGATGCCCCGCGAGCAGGCGCAGCAGCTCCCCGCCCACGTACCCGCTGGCCCCGGCGACCGCTACCCGCGCGCCCATGCGCACCTCCCGCATTGGTATGCACGGGAGCGTATCACCATGCAGGCCGGCGCGTCACCCCGCCCGGGGGTGACGCGACGGCGTTCTGCGCTCAGTGCGTGCGGTGCCACCAGAAGACGTACGCCGGCCAGTCCGAGTACGGCCAGGGCCCCGAGCGCCACACCTCAGGGTTGGGTTCGCCCGGCGGGCTGCCCTTGTAGTTCTGCTCCAGCAAGGTGTGCCGCCCCCGGATCAGGGCGTGGTCGCGGTACGTGCTGCGACCGCAGAAGAACGGCCGCCAGGTCTGCGGCCGCGTCCAGCCGCCACCGATCGCGTTCGGGCTCGGGTGGTACCCCAGCGAACGCAGGGTGGCCGCCGGGTTCGCCCGCGTGTACGACTTCCACCGCGCCGCGTGGGACGGCTTCGGGTTCACGTACCAGCCGCAGATCGTCCGGCCGAGGATCCCGTTGGTGGCCGCCGGGGTGGTCGCCCGCGGGGCCGGCGCGACGGTGAAGAACGCCGACAGCGCCGGGAACGACGCGAACGCGCCCGGGTCGTCCGCGACGCCCGGGCGGCTCGCGGACAGCCGGGCGGTAAGCCGGTTGCTCAGCGCGGCCGACTCCTCGGCCAGCCGGATGGCCCCGGCCGAGAACCCGCGCTTGCGGGCGTCGGCGACCAGCACCCGGACCGGCTGGCCGGCGCCGTCCCCGGCGGTCGCCTTGCCGCCGACGACCAGGCCGGCCTCGTGCAGGCGCCAGAGCTCGGTGGCGTAGCGGTCCACCGCCGACGGGTCCCGGGCGAGGTCGGCGGCCACCGCCCGGCTGTCCGCCAGCGCGCCCGTCGACACGTCGGCCGCGGCCAGGGCGGTGGCGGTCGAGGTCGGCGGCGCGAGTCCACCGACGACGGAGAGGGCGGTGACGGCCCCGATGGCCAGCACCAGCCCGGCTCCCTTGATGCGCATGGTGAGTCTCCTTCCACGGATCGGACAGCTCGAGGCTGACCGTTCCGTGGCTGCTGAGGAGGCTTCTTCGGACCGACTCGGTCCGACTCGGATTCAGTCGGCGCAGACCGGGATGCCCAGCGGCGGGGTGTCCCCGTCGGACTTGGGCAGGGTGGTGTAGAGGTCGGAGATCCAACCACCGTCGTCCAGCTTGTCCCACACGCTGGAGGACGTTCCGGTGGTGGGGTCGGTAACCGGCCGCCCGTTGCGCGTCTGGCAGACGATCGCGACGGTCGCGCCCTCCGGGTACCCCTTGCCGGTTCTGGTGGAGGTGCGCGGGTTGGTGTACCCCAGCGTGCCGCGGTACTTCTTCTCGGTCTCCGACCAGGTGTTGGTGATCGTCGTGTACCACACCTTCGGGGCCTTCGGGGCCTTCGGGCGGGCCGGCCACACGGCCACCGTGACCGCGCCCGCGACGGCGAGCAGCCCGACGGCCACGAGCAGGACCACGGTGCGGCGGCGCCACCGGCGCGGCCGGGACTCCGGTGAGACCGGCGCGGCCGCTGGATCCGGTGCGGCTGGCTCCGGGGCGGCCGGTGGATCCGCGGGGGCCCCGGTAGCCGGCGCGGGTTCGGCCCGCGGCCGGGTACCCCGCAGATCCTGGATCCGCTCGTACGCCGCGAAGGCGGCCGTCCACCGCGGCAGCCACGGCCCGGGATCGGCCCCGACGCTCTTGACCATGCCGGCGAAGACGATCCACTCCGGCACCGTGTCCCGGTGGACCAGCCAATGGTTGAGGGTCGTCGGCGCCACCCCGACCGCTTCGGCGATCTCCCGCTGGATGGGCGGCTTGCGACCCTGCTCCCGGCACCGGGCGGCGTGCTCCCGGCGTAGCCGATCGAACTCGGTCCAGAGCTGCCGCACCGCGTCGCGCCACTGCGCCGACGGGTGCTGCTCGGCGCGGTTCCCCTCAGCGGTCATGATCTTCGGTTGTCCCCCGTCAGCGGTCGTCGTCGAGCACCTTGGCGAGCTGGTCGCGGGTACGCACGCCGAAGCGCCGGTACAGCCGGGTCAGGTTGGCCTCCACCGCCTTCACGGACAGGTAGGTGGCACGGGCGATCTCCCGGTTGGTGGCGCCCTGCCGGACCAGCTCCACGATGCGCCGCTCGCTGTCGGACAGCCCGCCGGTACGGGCGCCGTCCAGCCGGGTCAGCTCCGCCTCGGCGGCGGTGCGCCACGGCGCCGCCCCGCACGCGGTGTACCGGCCGATCGCCTCGAGCAGCGCCTCCCGCGCGGCGCCCCGCCGGTGTGCCCGGCGCTCCACCCCGGCCAGCACGTGCCAGGCCCGGGCCAGCTCGAACGGGTACGGGTGGTCGGCCCAGATGCGCAGCGCGTCGCTCAGGTCCTGGGCTGCCTCGCGGGGATGGCCGCCGAGCGCGGTGCACAGCGCCGCCGCCCGGGCCAGCCCGAGCTGCACCATGTCGCGCTCCAGCCGCCGGGCCTGCGCACTGATCTCCGCCAGGACCTCGGCGGCCTCGTCGCGCGCGCCGGACAGCGCCAGCGCCTCGATGTAGTCCGCGTGCCACAGGAAGGTGGCCGGATCGGTCGGGCCGCGCCGCTGCTCCAGGGCGTACGAGTGGCGCATCGGCTCGACCGCGCCGACCGGGTCGCCGCGCAGCAGCAGGATCTGCCCCTGCACCGCGTGCGCGCCCTTGAGCCAGTCCTCGTCCCCGGCCGCCAGGCTCGCCGCGAGCGCTTCCTCCGCATAGCGCGCGGCCTGCTCGACCGTACCGCCGCCGAGCTCCACCAGCGCCGCCACGAGCAGCCCCGGCCCGGGTGCCCCGGGCGCCACGTCGGTGAACAGCCGCAGGCAGTAGTGCCCGGCGGTGAGCGCGTCGGCACACCGCCCGGCCCGGCTGTAGACCGAGGCGAGCGCGGCCAGCACGGAAGCGAGGTCGCGCACGGTACCGGCGCGTTCGACGGCGACCCGCAGCTCCTCGATGCGCCGGACCGCCTCGGCCACGTCGCCGCGCTTGAGCCGCGCCATCGCGGCGAGCTGGCGCGCGATCACCGCGGCCGAGGACAGCGGCAGCCCCCGGGAGAGCGTTGCGGCGCGCTCCAGCAGGTCCTCCGGGCCGCCTGCCTCGTGCCGCAGCTCCAGGTGCCCCCGCCAGGCCAGCACCTCGACCAGGCACTCGGAATCCTCCGCCTGCTCGGCGGCCTGCTCGGCGCGCTTCAGCTCGGCCAGCACGTACTCGGTGTCGCCGTCGTAGAACGCCTTGCGGGCGCGGCAGAGCCGGACCCGCGCGACCAGCGTCGAGGACTCCTCGGCCTCCCGGTAGGCCGCGTCGAGCAGCGGGCCGACCCCGGACATGTCCTGCCCGGCCAGGTCGACCAGCAGTAACCGGGCATCGATGCGGGTGAGCGGTTCGACGGCGTCGCGCAGCGCCGCCTCGGCGAGCTGGCGCGCCTCCTCGGACAGCCCGCCGGCGAAGGCGTGCCGGGCGGCGGACAGCCGCCGGTGGGCGGCCCCGCCCGGGTCGGGCGTCCGGTCGGCGGCCAGCCGGGCCAGGTCCGCGGCCACCATCGGAGCGCCGCGCCGCCGGGCCACCGCCGCCGCGTCGGTCAGCGTGCTGGCCAGCGCCTCGTTGGGGGCCGGCCGCACCACCGCGAGGTGCCGGGCGCGCTCCACCGGGTCGTCGAGGGCGGCGGCGAGCCGCTCATGCGCAGCGCGCCGGTTTGCCGGTTCGGCGTCGGCGTAGACCATCTCGCGCAGCAGCGGATGGCTGAAGGAGAGGGCGCCGTCGGTGCCCGCCGACACCAGCCCCGCCCCGATCGCCTCGGCGAGGTCGGCCGACGGGTCCAGGCCGCACCGCTCCAGCAGGTCGGTGGTGGGCCGGGCGGAGGAGGCGAGGACGGTCAGGGCCAGCCCGCCCGCGGGCGACAGCGCGGCCAGCCGGGCCGACAGCAGCGACCGCAGCCGATCCGGTACGGGCAGCGGCTCCAGGTCGGCGGTTGGCGCGTCGCGTTCGGCCACCGCCCGGCCCAGCTCCACCGCGAAGAGCGGGTTGCCACCCGAGGCGGCGTGCACCCGGGCCACCGTCGCCGGGGACAGGCCCGGCCCGAACCGGTCGCGCAGCAGGTCGGCCACGTCGTCGCGGGACAGCGGTCCGAGGGGTAGTTCCAGGTAGGGCTCGGGGCACAGCTGCGCCCGGACCGGTACCGTCTCGGCCCGCTCAGCGGCCAGCGTCTGCACCGGCAGCCCGGCCAGCCGGCGCGCGACGAACTGCAGCACCCCGGCGCTGGGCTCGTCGACCCACTGGAGGTCGTCGATGACCAGGAGAACCGGCGCCTGCCCGGCGAGGATCCGGACCAGGTCCAGCACGGCGAGCCGGACGGCCAGCTCGTCCTGCGGCGTGCTCGGTGCGACGGTGCGCAGCAGCGCCGCGTCCAGGGCGGCCCGCAGGTGCCCGGGCAGCAGCGACCCCTGCTCGGCCAGGGCCGCGCCGAACAGGTCGACCAGCGTCAGGTACGGCAGCCCGGACTCGACCTCCGCCGCCGCCGCGCGCAGCACCCGGGCGCCGTCCAGGGTGTCGGCGAGCATGGTGAGCACCGTCGACTTGCCGATCCCGGGCGGTCCGACGAGCAGCACGCTGCTGCCGCCGAGCAGGTGGGTACGGGCCAGACCGACCACGCTGTCCCGGCCGACCGGTACGGCCGGCCGCACCGGCTCCACCAGCGTGAGCCGGCCGCGCTCGGTCGCGTCGGCCACCCGGCGCGCCGGCCGGCCGGGTACGACGGCGATCTGGTCCCGCCCGCCCGCCACCACCGGACCCGCGGCCCACCCCTTCCGCATTCCGGCATTGTCGTCGATCCCCGTCCCCGCGTCGAGACGCGCGGGTAACTACGCTCCCCGTAGTGTCGCGCCGTACCGTTCGGCGGCCACCGCCACGGCGGCGTCCCGGGCCGCCACCGCCTCCTCCACGGTCAGCGTCCGGTCGGGCGCGCGGAACGTGAGTTTGTACGCCAGCGACTTGCGCCCGGAACCGAGTTGCTCCGAGGTGTACACGTCGAACAGCCGTACCCCCTCCAGCAGCTCTCCCGCGCCCGCCACCAGGGCGGCCTCGACCTGCGCCGCCGGGGTGGCCGCGTCGACCACCAGCGCCACATCGATCAGCGCCGGCGGGTACCCCGAGATGCGCGGCGCCGGGGTTACACCGGGCAGCGGCAGCGCGTCAAGGTCCAGCTCCATGGCGGCGGTCCGCCGCGGCAGGTCCAGCGCGGCGCACACGGCGGGGTGCAGCTCCCCGGCGTACCCCACGACCTGCCCGTCGACCATGATCTCCGCGCACCGCCCGGGGTGCCACGGCGCCCGGGTGCCGGCACGGACCTCGGCCCGCCGGCCCGCGGCGGATACCGCGATCCGCGCCGCCTCGACCGCGTCGGCCCACGTCGCCGCCCGCCCGGGACCCCACCAGCCGGCCGGCTCGACGTCACCGGCCAGTACCGCGGCCACGTGCCACGGCTGCTCCGGCACGAACCGCTGGGCTTCGGCGAGATCGGCGTCGTCGGGCCGCTCGTCCACGCCCATCACCGGCGGGCTGCCCGCGGCGCCGGTGGCGCGGAACACCGAGCCCAGCTCATACAGGCCCAGGTCGCGCTGGCCCCGGCCGAGGTTGCGCTTGAGCGTGCCGAGCAGCGGCGGCAACAGCGTCGTGCGCAGCAGCGGTTCCTCGTCGGACAGCGGGTTGGCCAGCCGTACCGTCCGGCGCCGCTCGTCCCCCTCCGGGATCTGCAGCGCGTCCAGGACCGCCGGGCTGACGAACGGGTAGGACAGCACCTCTACGTACCCGTTCTCGGCCAGCGCCCGCCCGACCGAACGCTTGCGCCGCTGCTGCGGGGTGAGCCCGCGCCCGGGCGGCGCGACCGGCAGCACGCTGGGCACCTTGTCGTACCCGTCGAGCCGGACCACCTCCTCGGCGAAGTCGGCGGGCTGGAGCAGGTCGGGCCGCCACGGGGGTGGGGTCACCACGAGCACGTCGGCCAGCGGCTCGTCGTGAGCCAGCACGTGGGCTGGATCAGCAGGGCGGCGTTCGACCGCGCACCCGATCTCCTCGAGCACGCCGGTGACCTGGGCCGGCTCGTACGGCACCCCGGCCACCCGCGCCGGCAGGTCGGCCGGCACGTGCACCGGACCGGGCGGGACCACCGCGTCGAGGTCGAGGATCCGCGGGTCGAGCGTGCCGCCGGCGTGCTCAACCAGTAGCCGTACCGCCTTCTCCAGCGCCACCAGCGGCAGCGTCGGGTCGACCCCGCGCTCCCAGCGCTTGGCGGCCTCGGAGAGCAGCCGGTGCCGCCGCGCCGTACGGGAGACCATCACCGGGTCCCAGTGCGCCGCCTCGAACAGCACATCCACCGAGTCCCGTTGCATCTCGCTGTTCTCCCCGCCCATGACGGCCGCCAGCGAGATGGGGACGCCGGCACCCTCGCCTGCGAGGGGGTTAGCCAGCCCCGTGTCGCAGATGACCATGTCCTCCGGGTCGAGCGTGCGCTCGACGCCGTCGAGCGTGGTCAGCCGCTCGCCCGGCCGGGACCGGCGCACGACCAGCGGGCCGGACAGCCGGTTGGGGTCGAAGGCGTGCATCGGCTGGCCGAGCTCGAGCATGAGGTAGTTGGTGATGTCGACGGCGAGGCTGATCGAGCGGATGCCGGCGACGGCCAGCCGGTTGCGGATCAGCCGCGGGGTCGCGACGGTCGGGTCGATCCCCCGCACCAGCCGCGCGCTGAACCGGTCGCAGCCGACCGGGTCCTCGACGGTGACCGGGTACGGCGGTTCGTCGTGGGCTGGCACTTGGGCCAGACCAGCAAGGCGGCGTTCGTCGTGGGCTGGCACTTGGGCCAGCCCAGCAAGGCGGCGTTCGTCGTGGGCTGGCACTTGGGCCAGACCAGCAAGGCGGCGTTCGTCGTGGGCTGGCACTTGGGCCAGACCAGCAAGGCGGCGTTCGCCGGTCGCGTCCACCGCCAGGGCCGGGTCGCGGTACGCCACTCCGAACGCGTGGGACAGCTCCCGGGCGATGCCGCGCACCGACAGGCAGTACCCCCGGTCCGGGGTGACCTCCAGGTCGAGCACCACGTCGTCCAGCCCGACCAGCGGCCGGGCCGGGTCGCCGGGCGCACCCGAGCCGGGCGGCAGCACGATGATCCCGGTGTGGTCGTCGCCGATGCCCAGCTCCCGGGCGGAGCAGATCATGCCGTCGGAGACGCGCCCGTAGGTCTTGCGCGCCGTGATGGCGAACCCGCCGGGGAGCACGGTGCCGGGCGGGGCGACCACCACGAGGTCCCCGACCGCGAAGTTGAACGCGCCGCAGATGATCCCGCGCGGGTCGCCCGCACCGAGGTCGACCCGGCAGTACCGGATCGGCTTCTTGAACGCGGTCAGCTCCTCGATCTCCAGGACCCGGCCGACGACCAGGGAACCGTCCACAGTGGACCCCAGGTCCACCACGTCCTCGACCTCGATCCCGATCCGGATCAGGGCGTCGGAGAGCACGGCCGCGTCGGCCGGTACGTCCACCCACTCGCGCAGCCAGGAAACCGGTACCCGCATCAGACGTCCATTCCGAAAGCCCGGGTGAACCGGGTGTCGCCCTCGATCATGTCGCGCATGTCCCGCACGCCGTTGCGGAACATGAGGGTGCGCTCGATGCCCATGCCGAACGCGAACCCGGAGTACTGGTCGGGATCGATCCCGCAGGCCCGCAGCACCCGCGGGTTGACCATGCCGCAGCCGCCCCATTCCACCCACCGGGGCCCGTCGCGGTGCCCGGGGAACCACACGTCGAACTCCGCCGACGGCTCGGTGAACGGGAAGTAGTGCGGGCGCCACCGGGTCCGCGCCCCGGCGCCGAACATCGCACGCGCGAAATGGTCCAGCGTGCCCCGCAGGTGGGCCATCGTGATGCCCTGGTCGACCACGAGCCCCTCGACCTGGTGGAAGACCGGGGTGTGGGTGGCGTCCAGCTCGTCGGTGCGGTACGTCCGCCCCGGTACCACGATGTAGATCGGCAACGGCCGGGTGAGCATCGCCCGCGCCTGTACCGGCGAGGTGTGGGTGCGCAGCACCAGCCCCGGCACGTCGACGAAGAACGTGTCCATCAGCCCCCGCGCGGGATGGTCCGGGGAGATGTTGAGCGCGTCGAAGTTGTACCACTCCAGCTCGACCTCGGGACCCTCGGCGATCTCGTACCCCATCCCGACGAACAGGTCGCCGATCCGCTCCATCAGCGTGGTCAGCGGGTGGCGGGCGCCACGGGGCCGGCGGTCCCACGGCAGGGTGACGTCGACCGCATCCTCGGCCAGGACCCGCCGCTCCCGCTCGGCGCGCAGCGCGGCGGCCCGGGCGTCGAACGCCGCCTGGATCGCCGCCCGCGCCTCGTTGACCCGCTTGCCCGCGTCGGCCTTCGCGGCCGGCGGCAGCGTGCCGATCTCCCGGCGGGCCAGCGACACCGGCGCCCGGTCGCCCAGGTGGGCCGGCTTGAGCGCGGTCAGCGCGTCCAGGTCGGCGGCCGCCGCGAACGCCTTCTCCGCGCCGGCGACGGCGTCGTCGAGGGCGGCCGGGGCCAGGCGCGCGACCTGCTTGGGGTCATAGGGATCACTGCGGTAGCTCATGACTCTCCCAGCCTTGTCGACGGCTCAACAGTGTAGGGACGCGCGGCTGGCGAGCGTTGACTGGCAGCCGCTCCGGCAGGCTTCGCGGCTGTGCCGCTGCCCGCCGGTCTGGGAGGTCAGGAGCGTGTGGTCAGCCCCGCCGCCCGCCGCGACCGGCGGGCTCGGTAAACAGGTGACCACGCATGGGCGAAGCATACCGGACCCCGGACACCGCCCCGCGCGGTCAGCGGGCGAGCGCGTGGAAGGCCAGGTACCCGAGCCAGAGCCCGAGCCCGATGCCGGCAACCTGGAGTACCGCCGACCAGACCTTGAGCCTCAATTCGCCTCCTGGTTCGCTCCCGCGAGGCGCCCTGAGGCGCCACCTTCCCCCGTCGCTGCGCCCCCCCAGGCGGCACCGCGCCACGCTCCGCTCAATGCGCCTCCTCCCCGGTGTCGAGGTCGGCCCAGAACGTCCGGTGCCACCCGGCCGCGTTGCGCAGCGGGAACACCAGCAGCGTGATCCCGGGCGCCAGGTAGATCAGCGCGCCGACGAGACGCGAGACCCGGTTCTCCGGGTAGCTGGGGAACAGGCCGTCGTCGATGTAGGCCGATGCGACGGTCAGGAAGACAGCGCTGATGAGCAGAAACCGTAGCCGGGGTCCGGCCTGCACCCCGACCCGGTACAGCGCCAGGCCACCGATGCCGACGCCGGCGACGACCGGGAGCAGCCCGAGGATGTCGTCCACGCACGGCACGCCGGCGGGGCCGGAGTCGCCGGCCTCGCACGGACCGCCGCCGACGTGGACCAGGGCGTGCATGGCGAAGTAGAGCCAGGTGATGGCGGCAACCGCGCCGCTGATGCCGAAGAGCGTGGCGAGTGAGCGTAGGACCAGTGCGCGGACCGGCATGGCCGCGATCATCCCGGCGGGCGGGTCAGGTGCGCAAGGCGCGGGCCGAGGCGTACAGGCAGACCGCCGCCGCGGCGGCCAGGTTGAGGCTCTCGGCCTTTCCATACAGGGGTACCCGGACCCGCGCGTCCGCCGCCTCGGCCAGCGCGCCGGGCAGGCCGTGCGCCTCAGAACCGAACAGCCACGCGGTCGGACGGCGCAGCTCACCGAGATCGGCCAGCGCGTCGAGGTCGGTGTCGCCGTACGGGTCGGCCGCGAGCACGACCAGCCCGGCCCCGCGCAACTCGCGCAGCACGGCAGTGGGATCGGCCGCCCGCACCACGTCGACGTGGAACAGGCTGCCCGCGCTGGCCCGCACGCACTTGCCGTTGTACGGGTCGACCGCCTCCCCCGCGAAGACCACGGCACCGGCGCCGGCCGCGTCGGCCGTGCGCAGTACCGTCCCGGCGTTGCCCGGGTCCCGGGTTCCCGCGAGGACGGCGACCAGCCGGGGGCGGGTGACCAGCGCCTCGGGCAGCGGGCGGTCGAGGGCCGCGCAGACCGCGACCAGCCCCTGCGGCGTGACGGTCTCGGCCAGCCCGGCGAGAGCGTCCTCGGTCACCGGGGAGGCCCGCCCGGCCTGTGCCACGAGCTCGGGGTGGCGCGCCAGCGCGGCCGGCGTGCCGAACAACTCCAGTACGGCGCCGGCGCGCAGCGCCTCCCGTACCGCTTGGGGTCCTTCGACCAGGAAGCGGCGCGTCTCGTCGCGGTCGCGGCGGCGCAGCAGGCGCCGGGCAGCGACGACCCGGGGCGTCCGTCGGGTGAACGGATCGGCCCCGGGTCGACGGGTGTCCGGCAACTCAGGCGGCCTGCGCGCCGCCGATGCCCTCGGCGGCCACCGCCGCGCGGGCCACCTCGACGATCGCGGCGAACGCCGCCTCGTCGGTCACCGCGAGGTCAGCGAGGATCTTGCGGTCCACCTCCACGCCGGCCAGCTTCAGGCCCTGGATGAGCCGGTTGTACGTCATCCCGTTGGCGCGGGCGGCCGCGTTGATCCGGGTGATCCACAGCTGGCGGAAGTCGCCCTTGCGGTCGCGCCGGTCCCGGTAGGCGTACTGCATCGAGTGCAGCATCTGCTCCTTGGCCTTGCGGTAGAGCCGTGAGCGCTGGCCGCGGTACCCGCTGGCGGTCTCGAGTACGGTGCGGCGCTTCTTCTGGGCATTGACAGCCCGCTTCACGCGTGCCACGTCGGTCTCTCCTTGTCGTCAGCGGCCGAGCAGCTTCTTGATACGGCGGGTGTCGGCGGTGCTCACGTCGACGGTACCGGTCAGCCGGCGGGTGCGGCGCGAGGACTTCTTCTCCAGGTGGTGGCGCAGCCCGGCCTGCTGGGCGACGATCTTCCCGCGCCCGGTCACCTTGACCCGCTTGCCCATGCCCGTGTGGCTCTTCATCTTCGGCATCGAAACGTTGTCCTTCTGCTACGGGCCGCCAGCAACCGGCGCCGGGTGGGCGCCGCTGGCGGTCTGCTATGGACCACCGGTTACCCGCGCACCGCGCGGGCGGCGCCCCGGGCATCCGGGGTCTTCTATTCCCCTACCGCTCGGCCCCGTCCGGGGGCCGGGGTCGGGCTCTGCTCTGGTACGGCGTCGCGAGACTTCGTCGCGACTCCGCGTGCGACGGACGCGGCCGTCTTCGTGGCCCGGTGGGGGGCGATCACCATGATCATGTTACGGCCGTCCTGCTTGGGTTGGGCCTCCACGAACCCCAGCTCCGCGACCTCCTCGGAGAGCTTGCGCAGGAGCCGGAAGCCCAGCTCCGGGCGGCTCTGCTCGCGACCGCGGAACATGATCGTCACCTTGACCTTGTCGCCCTGCTTCAGGAACCGCACCACGTGACCCTTCTTGGTCTCGTAGTCGTGCGGATCGATCTTCGGCCGGAGCTTCATCTCCTTGATAACGGTCTGCTGCTGGTTGCGCCGGGCCTCGCGCGCCTTGATGTCGCTCTCGTACTTGAACTTGCCGAAGTCCATGAGCTTGCACACCGGCGGGCGCTCCATAGGCGCGACCTCGACCAGATCCAGATCCACGTCGCTGGCCAGCTGCAGGGCGCGCTCCAAGGGCACGATGCCAACCTGCTCGCCCTCCGGGCCGACCAGCCGGACCTCCCGAGCCCGGATCTGTTCGTTGACGCGTGGTTCGACGCTGATGGGGCCTCCTCAAATCCGTTTCCGTGGTCTCGCGACCGACCCCAAACGACAAAGCCCCGGCGCATGCCGGGGCCCGCTCGACCGGTCGCCGCCAACGGCGGAGCAACACCGCGACGGGCGGTTTGCTTCCCGTGCGGCGGACCGGACCCGGCAGCCATGCGGCCGGCGGGTGGGAGCGGGCGGCTCCACTTGGGACACTGTGCGGCGTCGAAGACATCGCACAGGTGGTCGACGGGAGAGACTCTAGCACGGATAGTGAGATCGACGTGCTTAGGGGTGATGCCAAGCCCGGGCTCGCGCGCCACTACCCGAGATCTTGCGGGGCGGTGCCCGCTTGGTGGGCGGCGAGCAGGGCGCGCAGGCCCCGTACCGCGGCGACGGCGTAGGCCTTGTCCGCCGCCTGTACCGCCATGATCGCCACCACGTCGTCGTCCTGCAGCTCGGCCGACGCCCACGGGGAGCCGCGGTGGAACTCGATCGACCGGACCACCTCCCAGGGCAGGTCGTACGAGCCGATCACGTTGCGGATGCGGATCCCGTCGGCGTCGGCGGAGACCCGGGGCCGGGTGAACATCAGGATGCCGAGCGCGCCGAGCATCCCCAGCCCGATCATGGCGGCCTGGTCGCCGGCCTGGAACACGCCCTTGCCACTGTCCGTGGCGCCGCGCAGGGTGGTGGACACCGCCGTGAACACGGCGACCACGAGCACCGCGAGCACCCAGGCGACCCGGGTCGCCTTGATCGGCCGCGCCCGCACCGGTGTCAGAGTCGACATGCGTGGATGTCCGTCACCAGGATGGCGCGCGCGCCGAGGTCGTACAGCTCGTCCATGATGCGGTGCACCTCCGCCCGCGCCACCATCGCCTGGACCGCCACCCAGCCCTCCTTGCGCAGCGGCGAGATGGTCGGCGACTCGATGCCCGGGCTCAGCGCGCAGGCCGACTCCACCTGCTCGGCGCGCACGTCGTAGGCGAGCATCACGTACCGGCGGGCCACCAGTACCCCCTGCAGCCGCCGGAGGAGCTGGCTGACCGGCCCGTCCCCGGGCGCGCCGATCCGGCGGACCAGCAGCGCGGAGGACTCCAGGATCGGCTTGCCGACCGGTTCCAGGCCGGCCTGGCGCAGCGTCGCGCCGGTGGACACCACGTCGGCGATCACGTCGGCCACGCCGAGCCGGACCGCGTTCTCCACCGCGCCGTCCAGGCGTACCACGTGCGCGTCGATGCCCAGCTCGCGCAGGTGCCGGCTCACCACCCCCGGGTACGCGGTGGCGATCCGCCGACCGGCGAGCTGGGCGACGTTGCTCAGCGTCTCGGGCCTGGCCGCGAACCGGAACGTCGCCCCGCCGAAGCCCAGGTCGAGGACCTCTTCCGCCCCGGCGCCGGCGTCGACGAGCAGGTCCCGCCCGGTGATCCCGAGGTCGAGATCACCCGACCCGACGTAGGTGGCGATGTCGCGCGGGCGCAGGTAGATGAACTCGACGTCGTTGTCGGGGTCCCGGCAGATCAGGTCACGGTCGTCGATGCGCTGCCGGTACCCGGCCTCGCGCAGCATCTCGGCGGCCGGCGCGGCCAGGGTGCCCTTGTTGGGTACGGCGATTCGCAGCATGTCTTCCCAGCGTCACAGGTGTCGGTACACGTCCTCCAGCTTCAGGTCCAGCGCCAGCATCAGCACCTGTGCCTGGTAGAGCAGCTGGGAGATCTCCTCGGCGGCCCGCTCGGGGCTCTCGTGCTCGGCGGCCATCCACGACTCGGCGGCCTCTTCGACGACCTTCTTCCCGATGAAGTGCACGCCCCGGTCCAGCGCGGCGACCGTGGCCGACCCGGGCGCGCGCGCGGCTGCCTTCGCGGCCAGCTCGGCGTACAGCTCCTCGAAGGTCTTCACGAGGCCAGATTGTCTCAGGTGGCGGCGGACCGCCCGGGGCCGGGTACCGGCGGCAGCAGGTCGAGCAGGTCGGCCGGGATCGCGGTGGCCACGTCGACCATGACACCGTCGGGCAGCCCGTGGGCCACGGCGTGCAGCACCCTGCGGACCCGGTCCGGCGCCTCGTCGGGGGCGCAGCCGCCGCGCTCGGCGACCCGGTACAGGAAGTGGGACCGGTCCAGCCGGGCCCCGGCGTCGTCGGCCGGTTCGGGTCGGCGGACCCGCGCGCCGGCCTCGTCGGGCAGGTTCGTCGCCAGATACCCGGCGGTACCGGCGGGCAGCTCCTCGCCGAGCGTGGTCAGCACGGCACTGACGGTCAGCTCGACCGGCTCCGGTACGCCCGCCGCGCGTGCCTCATCCAGCAGTTCTCGGTAGCGCATAGCAGGGCTGTACCCCGGGTACCGCACGGTCATGTATCGCCCACTCGACCCGGGCCGCGCGGAGGCGTTCCACCGCCCGCGCCGCCTCGACGTGCTGGTACCCACGCGCAACCGGCCGGCCGAGCTGGCCGCCACGCTGAGCGGGCTGGCCGCGCAGGAGGACCGGTTCGGGGTGGTGGTCAGCGACCAGTCCGACGGCGCCCCGGCATGGGAGAACAGCGCCGTCGCGGGGCTGGTGCGGATCCTGCGCCACCGCGGGCACCCGGTGCTGCTCTGCGGTAACCTGCCCCGGCGCGGCCTGGCCCAGCAGCGCGCGTTCCTGCTGGACCGGTCGGTCGCCCGGTACGTGCTGTTCCTCGACGACGACGTGTGGCTGGAGCCCGGCTCCGTCGGCCGCATGCTGACCGCGATCGCGGAGCTGCGCTGCGGTTTCGTCGGCAACTTCCCGCACGGTTTGTCCTATGTGGACGATCACCGGCCGGAGCAGGAGAAGGCCTACCAGGAGTGGACCGGCCGCCCCGAGCCGGAACGCATCCGCCCGCGCGGGCGGCAGTGGCGCCGGGCCAGCCTGCACGCCGCGGCCAACCTGCTGCACCTGACCGAGCGGCTGGACCTCGCCCCGGGGCAGTGGCGGGCGTACAAGGTCGCCTGGCTGGGCGCCTGCGTCCTGTACGACCGGGCGGCGCTGGTGGCCGCCGGCGGGTTCGACTTCTGGCCGCGGGTGCCGGCCGAGCACTCGGGCGAGGACGTGGCCGCGCAGCTGCGCGTGCTGGCCCGCTCCGGCGGCGCGGGGGTGCTGCCCAGCGGGGCGTACCACCTGGAGAGCCCGACCACGGTGCCGGACCGGGCCGTGGAGTGCTTCGACGAGTCAGGACTCGCCGAGGAGCTCGCGGGCGGCGTCGACGACCTCGACGGTGGCGATGTCGGCCACGAACGAGGGTGAGTGCGGGCAGCCGGCCCGATCGCCGGCCCGCCGGGCCGGGTACAGGTCCCGGGTGCAGTCCGCACCGCACTCGGGGCAATGGATGGTCCAGGAGATCAGCGGGCGGTGCCGGGCCCGGTCGGCCGGCGCGCCGTTGATGAGGTTGCCCACCCAGTAGAGCCCGACGGTCGGCGCCCCGACCGCCTCGGCGAGGTGCACCGGGCCGGTGTCGTTGGAGACCACGACCCCGGCCCGGGCCAGCAGCCCGGCCAGCCCGCCGAGGGACAGCGCGTCGACGAGCGGGCGGCCCGGGCGGCGCATGCCGGCCACCACGCGCTCGACGAGGGCGCGCTCGGCGCCGGTACCCGTGACGAGGACATCGGCCACGTCGGCGAGCGCGTCGCCGACGGCGCTGAACCGCTGCGCCGGCCAGCGGCGCCGGTTGTCCGTGGCACCCGGGTGCAGGACCGCCAGGGGACGGTCGCCGTCGGGCACGACCGCCGCGGCCTCCTTGCGGTCGTCGTCGGTGGGCGTCAGGACCGGCCGGTACCCGACGGGGCGCGCACCCACCAGCCCCACCAGTTCGAGGTAGCGGAACACCTCGGGCTGGTAGTACACGTAGCGCAGCCAGCGGTCCAGCGGCGGGGCGTCCTCCGCGCGCAGCCCCGCCGTGATCCGGGCGCCGAGCGCGGCCACCAGCGGGTTGGTGTACCGCCCGCCGCCGTGCATCTGCACGGCCAGGTCGAAGCGCTCGGCCCGCATCGCGGCGAGGAACGGCGCCGGATCGGCGTCGCCCGGCGCGCGGATCCCGGGCAGCGGCGGCAGCTCGACCACCCGGTCGACCGGGCCCGGCCGCCCGGTCAGGAACCGGGCGTGCCACGGCGCGCCGAGCAGCACGATCTCGGCCAGCGGGTAGGTGGCCCGCAGGGCGTCCAGCGCGGGCAGCGCGAAGACGTAGTCGCCGAGGGCGTTGGCGCGCACGACGACGATCTTCCCTACGTCCCGTTCCGGCATGACGGTCCCGGTTACCCGCGCCACCGCCTGGCAAACTCCGGTTGCCCGGACCGGAAGCGGGTATCGGGCGGGGAGGTAGACCGCGAGGAGGAGACATGGCTGACGCCGAGAACCTGATCAGCGTCCTGGTCCACGACCACCGCGAGGTGGAGGAGATGTTCACCGAGTTCGAGTCCGGCGCGCCGGACTCGGCCCGCCGGGCGGAGCTGCGGGACAATCTGATCACCGAGCTGGTGCGGCACTCGGTCGCCGAGGAGATGTACCTGTACCCGACCACCCGCAAGGCGCTGCCCGGCGGCGACCAGCTCGCGGACCGGGAGATCGAGGAGCACGCGGCGGCCGAGCGGCTGATGAAGGACCTGGAGAAGTGCAACCCGGACGATCCCCGGTTCGACGACGTGCTCACCCAGCTGATCACCGACATCCGGGGGCACGTGGCCGAAGAGGAGACCGACCTGTTCCCGCGCCTGGAGGCCGCCTGTTCCGGGCCCGAGCTGGCCGAGCTGGGCGCGAAGGTCCAGCAGGCCAAGAAGTTCGCGCCGACCCGGCCACACCCGTCGGCACCGGACACCCCGCCGTTGAACAAGGTGATGGGACCGCCGGTCGGGCTGGTGGACCGCGTGCGGGACGCGTTGAGCGGCCGCGCCCACTGACCGGACCGCCCCGTCCGCCCCGGCGGCCCCCGCCCCCGGGGGCGGACGGGCGACGCCGCACCGGCGCTTGCGCGCTCTACCATGTCCGGCATGGCCGACCTCCCCGACGTTCCCGACCGGATCCCGCAGCTGCGCGCGTCCGACGCCGACCGGGAGCGGGTCGCGGAGATCCTGCGCCGGGCGGCGGCCGAGGGTCGGCTCAGCCTGGACGAGCTCGACGAGCGGCTGAGCGCCGTGTACGCGGCCAAGACGTATGCCGACCTGGTACCCGTCACGCACGACCTGCCGGTCGCCGGTACTGGGATCCCGGTGCCGATGGTGGACAACCGCATCGGCGGGCACCCCACGTCACGGGGCGGCGTGGCGATCCTGGGCGGGTTCAGCCGCAAGGGCCCCTGGGTGGTACCCGAGCTGTTCACCGCCGTCGCGTTCTGGGGCGGTGCGCAGCTGGACCTGCGCGAGGCGCGGTTCGAGACGGCCGAGGTGGAGCTGCGGCTCTTCGCGGTCATGGGTGGGTTCGAGGTGATCCTGCCGGAGGAGGCCGAGGTCATCGTCAGCGGCGTCGGGATCATGGGCGGCTTCGACGACCGGGCCGCCGGCCCGGGACGGCCGGGCGCGCCGCGGATCCGGCTGACCGGGCTCGCGTTCTGGGGCGGGGTGGACATCAAGCGCCGCCCGCCGCAGGCGGAGATCGACCGGCAGCGGCAGGAGCGCAAGCGGCTCCGCCAGGAGCGCCGTGATCAACGCCGCCTCGGCCAGTAGTGGGGGCGGCCAGTAGCCGGGCGCGGGGCGCAGCGGTCAGAACGTGTGCTGGTACAGGGCGCAGCCCCGGCACACGTCGGGCGGGTCGTCCGCGGAGGCCAGCCGCGCGCGGAACTCCCGGTACGCCGGCCCGGCCCAGATGGTCGGGAACGGCGCGTCGTTGAGGTCGCCGAGCGCCACCCGGTCGTCGCCCATCACCATGCAGCACGGCTGGACGATGCCGGCGCTGGTCACGTACGCCGCGTCCCACGGCCACGTGCACCGGCCGCCCGACGGGGTGGCGGACAGGTGTGGCAGCCGTAGCTGGAGCCCGTGCGCCTCGGCGGCGGTACGGGCGCGGCCGAACGCGTCGGCGGCGGCCGCCCGGTCCGGCCCGGTCCACAGCGCCTCGGCGGCGGTGTAGTCGCGGATCTCCCGGTACGGGCCGGTGTCGGCGGTGTCGGCGAAGTCGTGCGCGAGGTTCTGCACCCGTACCTCCTGGACCCCGACCCGGCCCATCAGCTCCACCAGCTCGGGCAGCTCGGCGACGTTGCGGCGCATCGCGACGAAGACCACGCGGATCCACGGCTTGTCCCCGCCGGCCGCGCGCTTGGCCGCCACGAGCCCGGCGAGGTTGGCGACGACCTTGTCGAAGTCGGCGCCGTCGCGGATGGCCTCGTACGTGCCGGCCCGGGCGCCGTCGAGGGAGACGTGCAGCCAGTCCAGCCCGGCGGCGACCAGCTCGTCGGCCCGAGTCCGGGTCAGCAGGGTGGCGTTGGAGTTGAAGCCGACCTCGATCCCCCGCCGCTTGGCCAGCCGGATCATGTCGAGCAGGTACGGGGACAGCAGCGGCTCGCCCAGCCCCTGCAGGGTCAGCCGGCGCAGCGGCGGTACCTCGCCGAGCAGCCGCCGGTACAGCTCCAGCGGAAGCGCGCCGGCCAGCTTGTTGACCGGCGGCCGGTACCGGACCAGGCACATCGCGCAGCGCAGGTTGCAGGCCGAGGTGACCTCGACCTGCAGCGCGGCCGGCAGCGGTGGGGTCAGCGGCAGCGTCGCGGCCGTCACGGCCGTGAGCTGATCGTCAGTCGCTGCGGATCGACCTCGCGCCGCGGGTACCGGGTCAGATACTCGTCCTCGAGCTCCGCGGTGCGCGCGTGGTGCACGGCCAGCGCGTCGTCGGGCGCGTGCCGCAGGGTCTCCAGCCGGGTGCGGTGCAGGCTGCCCAGTTCCCGGAACAGGTCTTCGTCGGACAGCTCACTGGCGGATACGCCGTCAATGGTCGCCATACGGCTCGGATACCCGAGCGGCGGGCGTTGAACCGTGGGACCTGGCAGCGCATCGGGCGAGGAACGCCGGCCGGAGCGCGACCGCCGCCGGACGACGCCCCTGCTCGTCGACCGGAGACGACTGCCGGAGGGCGGTCGGTGCCTCGATACGCCGCCAGGTTCTCCCCCAGGAGCCCCGACCAGCTGTCAACGTTGTCGGTTCCGGGAGACTAGCCGGGCACCGAACCCGGCCCGGGTGGTCCTGCGGGCTTCTTGACGAACATTTGAGGGCAGGGCCGGGCCGTCAGGTTCACCGCACGGCGCGCCAGCGGTTCAGGTCGGCGCCCAGCCCGGTCGTCCGGGCCGGCCGCGCCGGTCCCGGGGAGGATCCGTCCGGGCGGGCCGGGGCCGTCGGTGGGACCGGGCGGGGCGGGGTCGTCGGCGCCTGGCCGAAGCGGCGCCGGACGTGCTCCTGCCACTGCCGCTCCTCGGCCGACGGGTCGGCCAGGATGGCGTACAGCAACGCGACGACCACGGCCAGTACGAAGATCAGGAGCGCCGGCACGAAGCTCAGCGCGTCGGTACCGGGGACGTCCGCGCCGCTGGTGCGCTGCTGCACGCTCATCGCGGACATGCCGGTGTAGTGCATGCCGGTGACCGCCAGCGCCATGATCGCGGCGATCACCGCGATCCACCGGAGCCGGCGCGCCACCAGCGTGAACCACAGCGCCGCGGTCGCCGCCACCACCGCAATCACCACGGACAGCGCCACCCGCGCCCGGTCGTAGTAGATGGTGCCGCGCAGCTCGATCGCGGCCATCCCGGAGTAGTGCATCGCGGCCACCCCGACGCCGGTGAACAGCCCGGCGGCGAGCACCTTGCCCACCGAGGCCCGCCCGTACCCCACGGTGAACAGCCCCAGCCCGACCACGATGACCGCCGTCAGCCAGCTCGCCACGGTGACCCCGATGTCGTAGCCGAGCGGGGTATCCTCCACGCTGAACCCGATCATGGCCATGAAGTGCATCACCCAGATGCCGGTGCCGCCGATCGACCACGCGCCGAGCACCAGCCAGCGGGCCCGGATCCGGGCCGACTCGCTCTGCCGGGCCCGCGCGGTCGCCACCAGCCCGAGCAGCGAGCCCAGGTACGACAGCAGGAACGCCATCGTGGGCGTCAACCACCCGTATGTGAAGTGATGAATGTGGGCCACGTCCTGCATGATTGTCGGGCGACTCGGCGCGACATACAGCCGTCCGGACAGCCTTTCCGGCCGCCCGTCTGGCCGGTCAAGCCTCCCGCAGGAGGCGCAGGACGGCGGACTCGACGCCGGTCCGGCTGAACCGGCGGGGCAGCGCCACCGTCACGCGGTCGTGGTAGAGGTCCACGACCCGGGGATCCACGTAGGAGGCCTTGGCGACGGTCGGGGTGTTCCCCAGCTCCTCGGCCACCTCCCGCATCACCCGGGCAACGGTGCGCCGCCGCCGGGTCAGCGGCGCGCCGCGCGGGTCGTGCTCGGCGAGCAGCGTCGCCGCCAGCACCGTGGCGTGCCAGGTGCGGAAGTCCTTCGTGCTCATCTCGATCCCGCTGGCCGCCTTGAGGTAGGCGTTGACGTCGTCGCTGCGGACCTCCCGCCAGGTGCCGCCCTCGCGGAACTGGAAGAGCCGGGTCTTGTCCCGGCGGCGGCGCAGCTGGGTCAGCACCCGGCAGACCTCGTCGTCGGTGACCGAGCAGACCCGCTCGATGCCGCCCTTGGCCGGGTAGCGGAACTCCATCCCGTCCCGCCGGATGCGCAGGTGCTCGGGCAGCAGGGTGGCCACACCGTAGGTGGCCTCCTCCCCCTTGGCGTACTCGTCGTTGCCGACCCGGAACAGCCCCAGGTCGATCAGCTTCGCCACCGCCGCCAGGACCCGCTCCCGCGTCAGCCGGTCGCCGCGCAGGTCGACGGCGAGGCGCTTGCGCAGCCGGGGCAGCCGCTCGGCGACCTCCAGCACGTGGTCGAACTTCTCCTCGTCCCGCTTGCGCCGCCAGACGTCGTGGTAGAGGTACTGGCGGCGGCCGGCCGCGTCGGTACCGGCGGCCTGGATGTGCCCGCGCGGGTCGGGTGAGATCCACACGTCGGTCCAGGCCGGCGGGATCACCAGCTCCTTGATCCTGGCGATCGCCGCCGGATCGGTGAGCGGGGCGCCGTGGGTGTCGGTGTAGCTGAACGACGTGCCGCGCCGGCGCCGCCCGAACCCCGGCGCCGACAGGTCGCTACGGCGTAGCCGCATCGACCCGCGGCCCGACGTCCCGCACGGCGGCCAGGACCTCGTCGACGGAGATCGCGGCCAGGGCTGGGTCCGGCCGGCGCCAGCCGGCGCGCGGGCCCAGCCGGGACGGCGCGACGATCCGCTCGCCGTGCCAGATCACCCGGTGCAGGTCCCGGTCGATCAGCGGTCCCCACCACGCCGGCGGGGTCGGCCCGAACAGCAGCACCGACGGCGTGCGGTACCCGGTGGCCAGGTGCGCCACCCCGGTGTCGCCGCTGACCACCAACCGCGCGTGCGCCACGAGCGCGGCGAGGCCGCCGACGTCGGTACGCCCGGCGAGCGCCCGGCCGGCCGGCAGCCCGGCCAGCTCGGCGACCTTCCCGGCCAGCCAGCGCTCGGCCGGCGCGCCGGTCACCACGACGGTGTGCCCGTCGCGTTCGAGCCGCTCGGCGACCTGCGCGAACCGGGCGGGCCCCCAGCGCCGCGCCGGGTCTTTCGCGCCCGGGTGCACGATCGTCACGTCCCGGGCCAGCGGCGGGGCCGCCGGCTGGTGCAGCATCAGGTCGTTGGCGCAGGCCACGATCCGGTACCAGGCGAGCATCCGGCACCACCGGTGCACCTCGTGCTCCTGTGCCGTCCACTGTGGACCGTCGCGGAAGTCGGCCGCGGGGCAGGCGAAGGCGAGCAGGCGTTCGGGGCAGGTACCGGCGAGCAGCCGGTGCGACTGCGGCCCCTTGCCGTGCAGGTTGACCGCGAGCCGGGGCGGCGCTACCAGCAGCCGCGGCACGGAAAGGTTGTCCACCGGCAGCACCCGGTCCACCGCACCGGTCAGCCGGGCCAGCGGCTCCAGCCAGGCCGGCGCGCCCAGCACGATCTCCTCGGTCGGGCGGGCGGCGCGCAGGCCGCGCAGGGCGGGTACCGCGGTGGCCAGGTCCCCGATCCCCAACGCCCGTAACACCAGAACACTCACTGTGCCTCCTGGTTCGCTCCGCGGCACTCACGGGTAGCTGCTCTCCGTTCCGGCGCAAACGACCAGCTCGCGGAGCTCGCAACCGGGCGGCTGTTGCAGCGCGAACAGCACCGCCTGCGCCACGTGGGCGGGATCGTTGAGCACCGCGTCCGGCCCCGGCTTGTACGCCTCGTCGCGGTCGTCGAAGAATTTCGTGCGCATGCCGCCGGGTACCAGCAGGGTTACCCCGTACCGCCCGGCCAGCTCGGCGGCCAGCGCCCGGGTGAAGCCGACCACGCCGAACTTGGCGGCGCAGTACGCGGTGGCGTCGGAGACCGCCTTGACCCCGAGCGTCGAGGCCACCGTCACGATCCGCCCGCCGTCGTGCAGGTACGGCAGGCCGGCCCGGATGACCGCGGCCGGGGCGAGCAGGTCGACGGCGATGATCCGGTCCCAGTCGGGGCCGGGCACGTCGGCGAGCTTGCCGGGGACGTCCATGCCGGCGGCGGTGACGATCCCGTCCAGCCCGCCGGCCTGCGCGGCGATCTCCGCGGTGGCCCGCTCGGCCGCGCGGGTGTCGGCGAGGTCGACGACCACGTGCGGTACCCCGTCGACCGGCACCCGGTCGAGTATGTACGGCTTACCGCCGGCCTTCTGGACCGCCGCCACGACGGCGGCACCGAGCCCGCTGGCTCCCCCGGTGACCAACACGTTCACCTAGCTGCTCCCCTCGATGGATGCGCGGTCCGGCTGCGCCGCGGCGATCAACTGGGTGGTGGACCGGCCGGACAGGTACGGCACCACCACCGTCTGGCCGCCCCAGCGGCGGACCAGCTCGGCTTCGGGCAGGGCCGGCTCGCCGTCCGGGCCGTCGAGGAAGTAGTCCCCGCCCTTGACCCAGATGTCCGGGCGCAGCCGGTCCAGCACCCGGTCGGGGGTCGGCTCGTCGAACGTCACCACCGCGTCCACGCAGTCCAGCGCGGCCACCAGGCGGGCCCGGTCGGCCTGCGGGACAACCGGGCGGTTCGGGCCCTTGAGCGCCCGCACGCTGCGGTCGGAGTTCATGCACACGATCAGGCACTCGCCCAGCCGACGGGCGGCGCGCAGGGTCGAGAGGTGCCCGACGTGCAGCAGGTCGAAGCAGCCGCCGGTGGCGACGACGGTACCCCCGCGGGCCCGGGTCACCCGGGCCACCGCTTCGGCGGCGGCCAGGCCGATCGCCGCCGTTTCGGCCGGCCGGCCCAGGGTGCCCGGCCGCCACGCCGCAGCGCCGCCCGCGGCCACGTAGGCGCTGGCCGCCCCGACCGCCTGGACGACCGCTTCGGACAGCACCTCGCCCCGGGTCAGCGCGGCGGCGACGGCCGCGGCGAACCGGTCCCCCGCGCCGCAGGTGTCCCCCGCCGGGCCGGCCGGCGCCGGGACCACGAGGGGGGTGGCGTCGCGCTGCGCCACCAGCGCGCCGTCGGCGCTGAGGGTGACCGCGAGCGCCCGCGCGTCCCACATCTCGCACAGCCGCGCGGCGCGGCGCGCCACTCCGGCCAGCCGGCCGGTACCGGGTTCGGGCGGTACGTGGTGGGCCAGCTCCAGCTCGTTCGGCGTGGCCAGGCGCACGCCCGGTACCGGCGCGCTGCCGCGCGGATGCGGATCCCACGCCACCGGCCGGCGGGTGGCCAGCTCGGTCAGCACCCGGCGCAGGTCGGGCATCGCCGTGGTACCCCGGCCGTAGTCGCTGACCAGCACGCCGGTCGCGGCGCGCAGGACGGCGGCCGCCGCCTTGGGCAGCCGTTCCGGCACGGGCACCACCCCGTCGGCGTGGTCCACGCGCACGAGCATCTGCCCGCCGGCACGGATGCGGATCTTCTCGGCCATCGGTCCCGCCACCGGCAGCGCGCACAGCTGCACGCCGGCATCGTCGAGCAGCGCGCGCAGCCGGGCGCCGGCCGCGTCGTCGGGTACCGGCGCGATCAGGGTCACCTCCACGCCCAGGTCGGTGGCGAGGGCGGCGGCCAGCGCGGCGCCGCCGGGCCGGTCCACGCTCTGCGTGGCGGCGAGCACCGGCACCGGCGCGTCCGGGGCGACCCGGTCGACGGTCCCGACGATGTCCCGGTCCAGCAGCGGGTCCCCGACCACGACCAGGCGGATAGACCTCATGACGCCACCGCCTCGGCGCGGTCCCGGGCGAGGACGGCGGGCAGGTGCAGGTCGACGTGTTCGCACAGCAGGTGCGCGGCGACCAGGTGCAGCTCCTGCACCACCTGCGGCTCCGGCGACGGTACCGCGATGGTCTGGGCGCAGCGGGCGGCCAGCGGGTTGGGCAGCGGGCCGGTCAGCGCCCAGGTGTGCAGCCCGACCTCGACGCCGGCCTCCGCGGCGGCCAGCAGGTTGGGGCTGCGCCCGCTGCTGGAGATGAGCAGCAGCACGTCCCCGGGCCGGCCGTGCGCCCGGACCTGCCGCGCGAACACCTCGGTGAAGCCGTAGTCGTTGGCGATGGCGGTACCGGATGAGGTCTCCGCGTGCAGGGCCAGCGCGGACAGCGGGGTGCGGTCGGCGCGCAGCTTGCCGACCAGCTCGGCGGTCAGGTGCTGGGCCTCGGCGGCGCTGCCGCCGTTGCCGGCGACCAGCAGCCGCCCGCCGCGTCCCAGGATCTCCGCCAGCCGCTCACCCCAGGCGGCCAGCTCCCCGGCCACCTCCCGGAACGGCAGCAGCGCGTCGGCCAGTGCGGTCAGGTGCTCGTCGATGAGGCGTCCGGTCATGCCTGCACCGCCCGGGACGACAACACCAGCGCCGGCTCGCGGCCGGCGATGCTGGTGTAGAGGCGACCGAGCTGGTCGGCGGTGCGCCGCCACGAGTAGCAGCTACGGGCCCGGTCGACGGCGGCGGTGCCGTAGGCCATCAGCCGGGACGGTTCGCGCAGCAGCTTGCGCAGGGTGGTGGCGAGCGTGCGGTAGTCGCGGGGCGGGACGAGGTGCCCGGTCACGCCGTCCACGACGGTGTCGGTGAACCCGCCGACGGCGTAGGCGACGACGGGTGTCCCGCAGGCCATCGCCTCCAGCGGGGTCAGCCCGAACGGCTCGTACCAGGCCGGACAGGCCAGCACGTCCGCCGAGCGGTACCAGCCGGGCAGCTCGGCGCGGGACACGCCGCCGACCAGCCGCACCCGCTCGGCGACCCCCACCGAGCTGGCCAGCTTGCGCAGCTTGCCGGCCACCGGGTCGCCGTCCAGCTCGGCGGCCGGCGGACCGCCGACGATCACGCACTCGGCACCGGGTACCGCGGCCACGGCCAGGATGGCGTCGGCGTAGCCCTTGCGCTCGACGAGCCGCCCCACGCACAGGATCCGCGCCGCCGATCCGCGCCGCACGGCCGGACCGTGCGGGGTGAAGTGGTCGGAGTCGACACCGGAGGGGATCAGGTGGACCCGCTCGCGGGGGACGCCAAGCATGATCATCTCGTCCAGCTCGTCGCTGCACTGCGCCACGACCGCGTCGGCCTGCCGGCCGAGTACCCGCTCGTAGCCGATGCGCTGGCGCGGGCTGGTGTCGGCCGGGCCCTGGTGGCGGCGCTTCACCCTGCCCAGCGCGTGGTACGTGACCACGACCGGCACCGGGAACCGGCTGCGCGCGGTCAGTGCGGCCAGCCCGCTCATCCAGAAGTGCGCATGCACCACGTCCGGCACCCACGCCCCTTCTTTCCAGCGGCCGAGCAGCCATTCGCCGAATATCCCCAGGTACGGCAGCAGCTCGTCCTTGGGCAGCGGCTGGGCCGGCCCGGCCGGGACGTGCTCGACGACCACCCCGGGGCGCAGCGTGACTTCGGCCGGCGCCGCCGGATCCGTGCGTCGGGTGTAGATGCGTACCTCGTGGCCGTCCTCGGCCAGCGCGGCCGACAGCTCGGCCACGTGCTGGTTCTGTCCACCGGCGTCAACCCCGCCCAACAGCGCCAGCGGGCTGGCGTGCTCGGAGATCATGGCGATGCGCATGTGATCACCTCTTTCAGGAGTCGGTCCCAGTCGGACAGGAAGCGGGCCACGCCGTACCGCTCGCGCGCGGCGGCGCGGGCCGCGGCGCCCAGCCGGCGTGCGGCGGCCTCGTCGGCCAGCAGCCAGCGGGCGGCGTCGGCGAGGTCGTCGACGCGGGTGGACAGGACACCGGCGCCGGGCGGAACGGCCCGCACCGCCTCGGTGACGGCCAGCGCGATCACGGGCATGCCCAGGAACATCGCCTCCAGCAGAGACAGGCCCAGGGAGGTCCATCGGGTCAGGTGCAGGTACGCGCGCCGGCGGGCCAGCTCGGCGTGCAGCACGGACTGGGGTGGGTCGTCGAAGACCGTGACGGCGCCGGGCGCCAGCCCCGGGACCGCCCCGGTCGCCAGCCCCGCGACGCCCATGCCGAACACGTCCAGCGGGGCGACCCGCGCGAACCGCGGCATCAGGTCGGTACCGGTGACCCGGCCGCGCCGGACCGGCTCGTTGGTGGCGATCCCGAACCGGGGCAGCTCGCCGGTGTAGCGGTACCCGGGGTCGGGGATGCCGTGCTCGATCACGGTCGTGCGGGTCCCGCCGCAGTCCCAGAACAGCTCGTTGAAGTGGCTGACGTGCACGAGCGTCAGGTCGTCGCGGTCGGCCATCGGGTGGCGGGTACCGGGCACCGCGCCCTTGGGCGTGTTGTGCTCCACGTACACGGTCGGCAGGTCGCGGCCGAGCCAGCGGCGGGCCAGCTCGCGCTCCTCGGGCCGCTGCAGCAGCACCACGTCCACGTCGGCGCGGGCCAGCTCGGCCGGCGGCACCTCGACGACGTCCTCGGGCCACGGGTAGGTCCGGGCGCGGCCGCGCCCGTAGGCGTCGCGGCGGCGGTTGACCGGGACCAGGTACGTGTGACCGCCCTGCACGAAAGCCGTGGTCCACGAACCATGCACGTGCCAGAGCAGGATCCTCATCGTTCGGCTCCGCCGAGCAGCGCGACCGCGTCCACCACGTCGGCGGCGGTGACCGAGGACAGGCACGGGTGGCCCGGTACCGGGCAGGTGGCCGCGCGGGTGCCCCGGCAGCCGGCCAGCGGGTCGCCCAGGCGCACGTGCGGCACCCGGTACGGTGCCCACCGGCCGAACGGGACGGTCGGGGCGAACAGGCTGACCACCGGGGTTCCGACGGCGGCGGCCAGGTGCGCCGGGCCGGTGTTCGCGCAGACCAGGCACGCGGCCCCGGCCAGGACTCCGGCGAGCTGCGGCAGGCGGGTGCGTCCGCCGAGGTCCACCGCCTCGGCTCCGGCGACGTACCGGGTCAGCTCCCGCTCCTGCGGGCTCCCGGTGACCACGACGCGGTTCCCGGCGCCGGTCAGCGCGACGACCGCCTCCCGCAGCCGCTCGGGCGGGCAGGCCCGGGCCGGCACGCTCGCGCCCGGGTGCACCACCACGTAGCCCGGGTCGGGGACCAGCCGGGTGCGCGGCGGCCGGCGTACCGACAGCCGACCGTCGTCCCCGGCGGGCCGGCCGAAGCCGGCCGCGGCGGCCAGCGAGAGCGCCCGCTCGGCCTCGGGAAGCGTGTCGTCGACCCGGTGCCGCACGTCCAGCAGCGAGCCCGGGTAGTCCACGCTGATCGCGCTGATCCGCAGCACCCCGGCCAGCCGCAGCAACAGCGCGAACGGCAGCGGCGACTGGTGGAACGAGGTGAACACCACGGCCTCGTCGACCGCGAGCCCGGCGATCCGGTCGATCAGCGCGTTGACCTTCACCGCGTCCACCGGCTTGGGCTCCGGGTCGATCCACGGGGTGTGCCAGCTGACCCGCTCGTCCACGTCGGGCAGCAGGTCCGCCGCCGCCTCGCCCCGGGGTCCGCACAGCAGGGTCAGCCGGTCCGCCCCGGCCCGCAGCGCGCGCAGCGCCGGGCCGGTGAGCAGCACGTCGCCGGCCGAGTCGGCGCGGACCGCGAGCACGTGGCCACCCCGGCGGCGGCCGGGCGTGGCGGCGAAGTCGCGGGACAGGATCCAGTCGGTCGCGCCCGCCAGGTCGGGCGCGTACGCCGGTGCGGCGGCGACCTCCTCCGGCCGCGTCACCTCGGTCGGTACCAGCATGCCGAGCGCGCCGGCCGCGCCCGCGGCCACCATGTCCCGCCCGATGTCGCCCACGACGACACAGCGCGCCGGTACCGTCCCCAGCGCGCCTGCCGCCTCCCGGATCATCCCCGGCGCCGGTTTCCGGCAGGGGCAGCCGGCGGCTTCGTGATGTGGGCACACCCGCCAGTCGTCGAACCGTCCGAGCAGCTGGGCCATCCGGGCGTGGACCGCCTCCACCTGGGCCGGAGTGATCACGCCCCGGGCGATGCCGGACTGGTTGGTGACGACGCCGACACGCAGGCCGGCCGCGCGCAGCCGGTCCAGCGCCGCGCGGGCACCCGGCATGGGGACGACCGCCTCGGGATCCCCGTTGTACGGGACGTCGCGGATCAGCGTTCCGTCGCGGTCGAAGAGCACGGCGTCGGTCAGCCGTCCCGGGAGATCACTCCTGTCCTCGATTGGCCCCACGGGAAAAGCGGTTCCCCTGGCCCACAACATCAAACATGGGTCTACCTCGTGTGATCGGACAGCCGGTGGGGTACCGCACACACATGCCCGTCGGTACCGACAAGGACCTGATCACGACACTGAAGCGGGTCGCGGCGGTGTTCAAGCAGGCCGGGATACCGTTCGCGCTCGCCGGGGGGTTCGCCGCCTACGCCCGGGGTGGCACATCCAGTGACCACGATGTCGACTTTCTGTTACGAGAACAGGACGTGGACAAAGCCCTGGAATCTCTGGCCGAGGTCGGCTTCCGGACCGTCCGCCCGCCGGAGGACTGGCTCGTCAAGGTCTACGACGACGACCTGATGGTCGACCTGATCTTCCGTCCGGTCGACCTACCGGTGACCGACGAGACGCTCGCCGACACCGACCCGATCTCGGTCGGCGCGATCCTCATGCCGGTCATCTCGGCTACCGTGCTGATGGAACACAAACTGCTGACCTTCGGCCAGCACTACTGCGACTTCGCCAAGGCGCTGCCGCTGGCCCGGTCGCTCCGCGAGCAGATCGACTGGGCCCGGGTCCGCCGGACCACCGCGGACTCGCCGTACGCCCAGGCGTTCTTCGTGCTGCTGGAGAAGCTCGGCGTGATCCAGGAAGGGGAGGCGTCCGGTGCCGATGCTTGACGAATACGCGGAGGCGGCCGTGCAACGGCTGCTGACGGAGCACCCCAGCCTCGGCGAACAGGGCATCACGCTGACCCGCCGGGAGCACTGCCTGGTGCTGTCCGGCGAGGTGGAGAGCCCGCAGCGGCGCGACGAGATCGCCCGGCTGGTCCAGGAGACGCTGCCCGGCGTGGAGGTGTGCTGCGACATCGGCATCATCCGCGCCAGCGCCCCGACCGACCACGAGGATCTGCCATGATTCGGGTCGCCGCCGTGGGAGACGTGCACATGGACGCCGACGTGCTGGGCCGGTACCGCCCGGCGCTGGACCAGCTCGGCGACTGCGCCGACGTCCTGCTGCTGGCCGGGGACCTGACCCGGCACGGTACCGTCGCCGAGGCCACGTACGTCGCGGCCGAGTTCGGCGGGCTGCCGGTACCGGTGATCGCCGTGCTCGGCAACCACGACTACCACTCCGACTGCCCCGAGGACGTGACCGCGGTCCTCGAGGACGCCGGGATCACCGTGCTGGAGGGCGCCGGCACGGTACGGACGTTCCACGGCCTGCGCCTGGGCGTGGCCGGGGCCAAGGGCTTCGGCGGCGGCTTCGCCGGCCGGTGCGCCAGCGACTTCGGCGAACCGGAGATGAAGGCGTTCATCCGCACCACCTCCCGGGTCGCCGAGCGGCTCGGTGAGACGCTGCGGACGCTGGAGTGCGAGGTGCTGGTCGCGCTCACCCACTACGCGCCGGTCCCGGACACGCTGGCCGGTGAGCCGCTGGAGATCTACCCGTTCCTCGGGTCGTACCTGCTCGGGCAGGCGATCGACTCGGCGCCCACGGCCCTGGCGGTCCACGGGCACGCGCACGCCGGCTCCGAACGCGGCACCACGCCCGGCGGGGTCCGCGTGCGCAACGTCGCCCACCCGGTCATCAAGCAGGCCTACAGCGTGTTCCACGTCGGCGCGGCGGAGCCGGCGGTCAGCGCGGCGGAGCCGGCGGTCAGCGCACCCGGAGCGACGTGGGCCCGCTGAAGCTCCGTCACCGCCCGACTCCGCCTCAGCCGGCCCGAATCCGCTCGATGATCTTGGACGTGGACCGGTCGGGCAGGTACTCCAGGGCGCGGACCTCGCCGCCCAGGCGCCGCACCAGGGGTGCCTCGGGGATCAGCTCGGGCGGGTAGTCGCCGCCCTTGACGTAGACGTCGGGGCGCACCAGCTCCAGCAGTGCGCGCGGGTTGTCCTCGGCGAACACCACCACGTGGTCGACGCGCTCCAGTGCCGCCAGGACGGCCACCCGGTCCTCGACCGGGATCACCGGCCGGTCCGGACCCTTGAGCCGGCGTACCGACTCGTCGGAGTTGACCGCCACGATCAGCACGTCGCCCAGCCGGCTGGCCTCGGCGAGGTAGCCGACGTGGCCGCGGTGCAGCACGTCGAAGCAGCCGTTGGTGAACACGATCCGCCGGCCGCGCGCCCGGTACCCGGCCACCAGCCGGGCCAGCGTGGGCGCGTCCACCACGGCGGTCGACCCGCCGGTGGCGGCGGCCAGCTCGGCGGCCGGGCAGACGGCGGTACCGGTGCCGGAGACCGCGATCTCGGCGGCGCGCTGGGCCACCTCCCCCGCCTCGGCGGGCGTGGCGCCGGCGGCGAGCGCGAGGGTGAACGCCGCCACGTAGCTGTCCCCGGCGCCGGTGGTCCACGCCGGCGGCGCCGGGCGGGTCCGGGTGCGCACGGTGGCCGCGCCGTGCTCGACGAGGACCGCCCCGTCGGCGTCGAGGGTCACCGCGACCGTGGCGGCACGCGCGGCGGCGGCCAGCTCCGCGGCATGCCTGGCCACCCAGTCGGCACGCGCGGCGGGGTCGGTGGGCGGGCCGGCCGGGACCAGCTCGGCCGCCTCGGCGAAGTTCGGCGTGACCAGGTCCGGCGCCAGCTGGGCCCAGGGACGCAGGTCGTGCGCGTCGACCACGAGCAGTGGCAGCCGCCGTCGTACCCGCGCCAGCCACTGCCGTACCGGCCGGGTCAGGGTACCGGCGTCGTAGTCGCACACCACCACGGCGGCGCAGCCGTCGGCCAGCGCGGCGTCGGCCAGCGCGACGAGCCGGTGCGCGTACCGGTCGGGCAGCGGGTCCCGGTCACCTTCGTCCATCCGCGCGACCACCTGGCCGTCGGCGAGCAGCCGGCGCTTGGTGGCGGTGTGCCGGCCCGGTACCGCCACCACCCGGCCGGCGGCGCCCGCCGCGGCCAGCCGCGCCCGGACCCGGTCCCCGGCCTCGTCCGCCCCGACCGCGCAGACCAGCGTGGCGTTCCCGCCGAGCGCGGCCACGTTGACGGCGGTGTTGCTCGCGCCGCCGCACGCGTACCGGGTCCCGTCGAGGTCCACCACCGCGACCGGACCCTCCCGGCACAGCCGGCTGGGCCGCCCGGTGAGCCACGCGTCGAGCAGCGCGTCGCCGATGACGAGTACCCGCTGGTCGGCGAAGCGCCTGAGCAGGTCCGGCGGCATCACGAGCCCTTCAGCGGCGATTCGTCCCACCGCGCCAGCAGGTCCGCCGGATCGGTGAAGATCGCCACGGCCCCGGCCCGGGTCAGCTCCTCGGCACTGGTACCCCCACAGGTCAGCCCGATGCACGGCACGCTGATCCGGGTCGCCGCCTGCACGTCCCACGCCGAGTCGCCGACCAGGATCACCCGCTCGGCCGGCAGGCCGGCCCGGTCCAGTGCGACGCCGAGGATGTCCGGCGCGGGCTTGCTCTCGTCGGCGTCCGCGGCCCCGGTCGCCACGTCGATCACGTCGTCGGCGTCCAGCGCGCGGCGCAGCGCCCGCAGCTCCGCCGCGTTGGCCGAGGACGCGAGCACCACCCGCAGCCCCCGCGCGGCACAGGCGCGCAGCAGGTCGGTCGCGCCGGGCAGCGGGCACAGCCGCTCCCAGTAGACCGAGTAGAGCGCGCTGTGCGCCGCGGCCAGTTCGGCGTCGGCGGCGGGGTCGCGCTCCGGGCCGAGCAGCGCCTCGAGGATCCGGTCCGAGCCCATCCCGATCGCGTGGTGCACGCGCGCCATCGGTACCGTGTGGTCGGCTTGGCGCAGCGCCTCCCACCAGGTGACGGCGTGCAGGTAGGTGGTGTCGACCAGGGTGCCGTCGACGTCGAACAGGACCCCGTCGAGGTCACGGTCCCCGTGCTGGGCTGCCATAGCGGGCTTGCTACCCAGCGGTCCGGGGCCCAAACGAGAGCCGGCGTCGCCCGGCGGTCTCAGCCCACCCCGGGCGGCTCAGTCTGCCCGAGGCGGCTCAGCTCGCGCCGGCCGGGTTCCCGCGCCGCCGGAGGCCGTTGCGGAACGGCTGCAGCGCGCCCCGGCCGAGTACCGGGATCGCCCGGTCCACCCCGCTGATCCGCAGCACCTCGCGCACGTGCCGCCGGGGGGCGCACAGCACTAGGCGCCCGCCCACCGCGGTGGCCTTGCGGTGTAGCCAGACGAAGGTGCCCACGCCGGTGGAGTCGCAGAAGTCGACGCCGGACAGGTCGAGCATGACCTCGGTGCCTTCGCCGCAGGCCGGGCCGACCGCCGCCCGGAGCCGATCGATGGTGCTCAGGTCGATGCTGCCCGCGACGCGGAAGAGCGCTGGCCCGCCTTCGTCGGAGGGAACCCGTTCGACCTGGAACTCCGCCTGCCGCGCCGCCATGTCGAAGATCTCCGCTCCCGATACGCGTCGCACACTTTACGCACCGGGACCGTCGCAGGCGAGAGTGAGCTGGCGTGTCGCGGGTACGGGCCGGGTGACGAGCGGACCCGACCGGCGGCCGGTAGGCTACGCGGCACAGGAATGGCGGGATCGATGACGCGACTGCAATGCCACGTCCAGTCGGCACACCGGGTGACGGTGGTGCTGTTCCTCGGTTCCCTCACCGTCGCCGACGCGCCGCTCGCCTGGCAGATGCTGACCAAGGTGCTGGCCGAGCAGCCGGACGCGCTCCTGGTCGACCTGACCGGGATCACGCTGGGCGCGCCGCGGGCTCTGCGGGTCTTCGGTGCCCTGGCCCGCCGGGCCAGCCTGTGGCCGGGCGTCCCGGTGATCCTCGCCGCGCCGGGCCCGGAGATGCACGCCGCCCTACACCGGCAGGCCATCGACCGCCAGCTCGCGGTCTGCGCCGATCCGGCGGAGGCGCTGGTGCTCGCGCACGGGGCGCCGGCTCCGCCGCGGCTGCGGGAGAGCATGCAACCCAGCCCGGGCGCCGCACGCCGGGGCCGGGACATGGTCACCGAGGCGTGCCTGCGCTGGCACCTGCCCGAGCTGGTCGCGCCGGGCAGCATCGTCGCCAGTGAGCTGGTGACCAACGCGGTGCGCCACACCGGTGCCCCGTTCGAGCTGCTGCTCGCCCGCACCAGCCGCTTCTTGCACATCGCCGTGAAGGACCAGGATCCCCGACTGCCCCGGCGCCGCAACGTGACGACGCTCGCGACCGGCGGCCGGGGCCTGCTGATCGTCGAACGGACCGCGCTGAGCTGGGGATCGAGCCCGGCTCAGACGGGCAAGGTGGTGTGGGCGACACTCGCCCCGGGCCGCGCGCCGGCCGCTGCCTGACGCGCCGATCCCGGCCGGGGCCGCACCCCCACCAGGTCCCCGAGCCCGGCGCGGGACAGCAACTCGGCGAGGGTCGTGCGGCAGCCCTCGACGCCGAAATCGGCACCGAACCGCCGTGCCGCGATGCGGCCGGCCGTCAACGCTGCCATCCCGGCCGCGTCGACCAGCGGCACCCGGGACAGGTCGACCCGGACCCGCCACGGCCGGTCGCTCAGGGCGCTTCCGCACAGCGCGCCGCGCAGCCGGTCGGCATTGTCCGCGTCCACCTCGCCGGTGACCTCGACGACAACCTCGCCACCCGGCAGCCGGTGCAGCGCGATGCCGAGCTCATCCGGGTTGGCCGGCGCCGACGGGTCGCCAGCCCCCGGCCAGTGCGGGACGGCATCCGTGGTCATCGCCTCGCGCAGCCAGGCCAGCGCCTGGGCCAGCAGGCGGGACACGTGCATCTGCGAGATACCGATCTCGGCGGCGATCTGCGACTGGGTCATGTTGCCGGAGAACCGCAGATGCACGATGCGCTGCTCGCGTTCGGGCAGGTGGGGCAGGAGCTCGGCTAGGGTCATCCGGTCGTCCAGGCTCTCCACGGCCGGGTCCCGCACGCCGAGCATGCTGCCGAGGTCGGCCGCGTCCTCCTGGCTGGAGACCGGCGCGTTCAGCGACACCGGCTGGTAGGCGTGCGCCAGGTCCATCCCCTCGATGATCTGCTCCTCCGGCACGTCCAGGTACTCGGCCAGATCGGTCACCGTGGGCGCCCGGCCGAGCCGGTGCGTCAGGGCCTGGTGCGCCCGGGACAGCTCCAGCTTGAGCTCCTGCAACCGCCGGGGTACCCGCACGCTCCAGCCCCGGTCGCGGAAGTGCTTCTTCAGCTCGCCCCGTACCGTCGGCCCGGCGTAGTGGCTGAACGGGCCGCGCCCGGGGTCGTACCCGTCGACGGCCTTGATGAGTCCGACGGTGGCGACCTGCACGAGATCCTCGAACGGCTCGCCCCGGCCCTGGTAGTGCCGGGCCAGCCGGACCGCGAACGGCAGTCCGGCCTCGATCATCTGTTCCCGCAGCTGGACCCGCTCCTGCGGCCGGTGCGCCATCCGCCCGAACAACGCGGCGGCGGTGGCGTCAAACTGGGTGCTTTCGCCGGACGGCTCGTCGGACGGTTCGATAGGCAGGGTGGCAGGCATGGGAGTACTCCTCGCCTGATCGCGACGAGAGCCTCGGCCCGGGCGCGCCGACCGGGCCGACCCCTGAGGTCGCCGATATTCGCGATCACCGAGCGCCCGTTTCTTGAGCGCCTGGCCTGGCCTGGGGCCGGGTCGCGGGCACACGACGACACGCTGTGAAAAACCCGGCCGCTTGCTACCTTAAGGCGATCGGTGCGACACCGCAAAGGGCCCGCAGGTTCTCAGGTTTCCTGATGGTGCCGAGGTGGAGGCCAGAATGGCGAGACCCCAGCCAGGCCGCGGTCGGGACCTGGTCGTGATGGGCGCCTCGGCGGGCGGCGTCGAGGCGCTCCGGGCGCTGGTCGCCCACCTGCCCGCGGACCTGCCCGCCACGGTCCTCGTCGTCCTGCACGTGCCGCGAGGCGGGTTCAGCGCGCTGCCCAGCATCCTGCGCCGGTCCGGTCCGCTGGCCGCCGAGGTCGCCTTCGACGGCGCGCCGCTGCGGCGCGGGCAGATCTTCGTTGCCCCGACCGACCACCATCTACTGGTAGCGGACGGCCGGGTCCGGCTGTCCCGGGGGCCAACGGACAACGGGCACCGGCCCGCCATCGATCCCCTGTTCCGCTCCGCGGCGCGGGCGATGGGCAGCCGGGTGATCGGCGTGGTGCTCTCCGGCACGCTCGACGACGGATCGACCGGCCTCGCGAGCATCGCCGCGCACGGCGGGATCGCGCTGGTGCAGAAGCCCACGGACGCGCTGTACAGCGGCATGCCCACCAGCGCCCTGGAGCTGGTGCCCACCGCGGAGGTCGCGACGGCCGCCGAGCTGGGTCCGTTGGTCGCCCGCCACACCGGCGACGACGTCCCCTGGCCGCCACCGGCGCCCGAGTTCGACCCCAACCCGGTCGATCTGGTCAACTCCGGCACCCGGGAGGTGGGCGACCCACCCCCGGTCTTCGCCTGCCCCACCTGCCAGGGCGGCCTCTACGAGATCCGGTCCCGCGACGCGATCTGGTACCGCTGCCGCATCGGCCACCTCTGGTCGCCGCAGTCACTGCTGGACGAGCAGGGCAACGCCCTCGAGGCCGCCTTGTGGATGGCGCTGCGCAGCCTCGCGGAAAAGGCCGCCCTGGCCCGGCGGATGGCCAAGGCGGGCCACGCGCGGGGCAGCGAGTTCGCCGCCACGCGGTACACCGCCCGGGCGATCGAGGCCGAGTCGGCCGCCAAGCTGATCGGCGAGCTGATCGCCCAGGGCGACGCGCTGACCCACGCCGATGACACCGAAATGTCCGCGACGCCGGAACCGGATCGGGCCGGGTAGGCTGGCACCCCTGCGGGCCCGAGTGGACAGCCGGGCCGGCGTCCTGGCGCGGAGGCTTCGGGTGACGCTCACGGATCCCCAGTTCGAGTCGTTGTTGCAGCACCTGAAGGAGGCGCGCGGCTTCGACTTCACCGGCTACAAGCGGTCCAGCCTCGTCCGCCGGGTCAACCGCCGGATGTCCCAGGTGGGCGCCCGTGGCTACGGCGACTACCTCGACTACCTCCAGGTCCATACCGAGGAGTTCACCTCGCTGTTCAACACGGTGCTCATCAACGTCACCGCGTTCTTCCGCGACCCGGACGCCTGGACCTACCTGGGCGACGAGGTGCTGCCGCAGATGCTCGCCACGAAGGAGGCCGGATCCCCGATCCGGGTGTGGAGCGCCGGCTGCGCCTCCGGCGAGGAGGCCTACTCGCTGGCGATCCTGCTCACCGAGCTGCTCGGGCCCGAGGAGTTCCGCAACCGGGTCAAGGTCTACGCCACCGACGTCGACGAGGAGCAGCTCGCCGAGGCGCGGCAGGCGACGTACCCGGAGGAGGCCATCGAGTCGCTGTCACCGGAGCGGCGGGAGCGCTACTTCGAGGCGTTCGGCGGCCGGTATGTCTTCCGGAAGGACCTGCGCCGCTCGGTCATCTTCGGGCGCAACGACCTGGTCCAGGACGCCCCGATCTCCCGGGTCGACCTGCTGGTCTGCCGCAACACGCTGATGTACTTCAACGCCGAGACCCAGGCGCGCATCCTGTCCCGGTTCCACTTCGCCCTGTCCAACGGGGGGGTGCTGTTCCTCGGCAAGGCGGAGATGCTACTCAGCCACGGCCACCTCTTCCTGCCCACCGACCTCAAGTGGCGGATCTTCCGCAAGGTGCCGCAGCGGTTACCGTCCCCTGCGGCGTTCCCGCCCGACCTGCCCGAGGGGTCCCCCGATCGCGGCCTGGTCGGGCTGGACCGGCTGCGCAACGAGGCCTTCCTGGCCAGCCCGGTGGCGCAGATCGTGGTCACCTCCGACGGGCTGGTCGCGCTGACCAACCGGCAGGCCGAGATCGTGTTCGGGATCTCCTCGCGCGACGCGGGACGCCCGTTCCGTGACCTCGAGGTGTCGTACCGGCCCGCCGAGCTGCGCCGCTACATCGAGCAGGCGCAGGTCGAGCGCCGGGCCACCCGGGTGACCGACGTCGAGTACACGCGCGGGGTCAGCGACACGATGTTCCTCGAGATCCACGTCAATCCCCTGGTCGACGGCGACGGCAGCCTGCTCGGGGTGACCCTGGCCTTCAACGACGTGACCGCCGCCCGGCGGCTGCACGACGAGCTGGAGGAGACCAACCGCCAGCTGGAGAGCGCCTATGAGGAGCTGCAGTCGACCAACGAGGAACTCGAGACGACCAACGAGGAGCTCCAGTCCACGGTGGAGGAGCTGGAGACGACCAACGAGGAGCTCCAGTCGACCAACGAGGAACTGGAGACCATGAACGAGGAGCTCCAGTCCACCAACGACGAGCTGCAGAACATCAACGACGAGCTGCGCGACCGCAGCCGGGAGCTGTCCGCCGCCGAGGCGTTCCTGGACGCGGTGCTGGCCAGCCTGCAGGCCGGCGTGACCGTGGTCGACAAGGACCTCGACATCCAGGTGTGGAACCGCCAGGCCGAGGAGCTGTGGGGGCTGCGCCGCGAGGAGGTCATCGGGCAGCGGTTCCTCAGCCTCGACATCGGGCTGCCGACCGACGAGCTGTGGCCGCTGATCCGCCGTGCCCTGGTCGGCGACGGTCCGCAGGAGACCGAGGTGGCCGCCGTCAACCGCCGGGGCCGCAAGATCGTGGTCCGCGTGGTGTGCCGCCCGCTCATGGACGGGCGCGACCAGACCACCGGCGCGATCCTCGTCATGGAGCAGGGCGACGACGAGGACAAGTCGGCCGACTAGCCGGCGTGCGACTGGGTACGGCACGGGTATGACGGTCAACCCGATCCAACTGCAGAAGTACCTGTCCGGCATCGACTACCCCGCCCGGAAGCAGGACCTCATCGAGCGGGCCGAGCGGCAGGGCGCCGACGACAACGTGCTGGAGACGCTCAAGTCGCTGCGTCGTGACGAGTTCAACTCCCCCAACGACGTCAGCGAGGCGCTCGGCGGGTCCCGGAGCTAGTCCTCCGAGATCAGCTGGACCGCCTCGACCACCTCGTCGTAGGCGTACTCCCCCTCGGGGAGCGCGTCGAGGCGGGTCAGCGTGACGGCGGGCAGCCCGGCCACGGCGGCCGCCCGGACGATCTCGTCCCGGCTGCGCCGCTCGTCGGCGCGGTACAGCTCGTCCAGGAACTGTCCCAGGCCGGGCAGGTGGGGCGTTGACATGATCACGCGGTACCCCCTGCCACCCGGCCGCAAACGAGAGGAGGCAGGCGCATTGACCGCGGCTGTGACGGGGCGCCCGGCCACCGGCCGGGTGATCGAGATCCACGACCCGGCCGACGGGTCGCTCGTCACCGGGGTACCGGTGGCGTCCGACGCCGAGGTCACGGCCGCGGTCGCCGCGGCTCGCTCGGCGCAGCCCGCGTGGGCGCGCACGGCCCCCGCCGAGCGGGCCGAGGCGCTGCGCCGGGCGGCCGACGCGGTGGCCGCCCGGGAGCGCGTACTGGCCCGGCTGAACACCCGGGAGATGGGCCGGCCGCTCGCCGAGGCGCAGGCCGGGGCGGCGGCCGGGGTCGCCACCCTGCGCCAGTACGCCGAGCTGGGGCCGGCGCACCGGGGGCGTTCCCTGGCCGGGGAGCACGGCGCGCTGGACCTCATGGTGTACGAGCCGCGCGGCGTGGTGGTCGCGCTCACCCCGTGGAACGACCCGGTCGCGGTGGCCTGCGGGCTCATCGGCGCCGCGCTGGTCACCGGCAACACGGTGGTCACCAAGCCCAGCGAGCGCACGCCCGGTACCGGCGCGCTGCTGGCCGAGCTGATCGCCGCGGAGCTGCCCGACGGCGTGCTGGTGCACCTGAGCGGCGACGGCGCCCTCGGCGCGGCGCTGGTCGAGCAGGACGTCGACGTCGTCGCGCACGTCGGATCGACCGCCACCGGGCGGGCCATCGCCGCCGCCTGCGCCCGGACCGGCGCCAAGGCGCTGCTGGAGAACGGCGGCAGCGACCCGCTCATCGTCGACGCGGACCTGGATCCGGTGTGGGCTGCGGGCCAGGCGGCCACCGGCGCGTTCGCCAACGCCGGGCAGATCTGCGTGTCCGTCGAGCGGATCTACGTGCACCGGTCGGTCGCCGAGCCGTTCCTGGCGGAGCTGGTACGGCGGGCCGAGGGGTTGCGGATGGGTCCCGGTACCGATCCGCGCACGCAGCTCGGGCCGCTGGTCGACCGGCGGCTGCGGGAGGCGGTACACGCGCAGGTCAGCGCGGCGGTGGCGGCGGGCGCCCGGCTGCTGGCCGGCGGCGTGGTGCCGGATGGTCCGGGCGCGTTCTACCCGGCGACGGTGCTCGCGGACTGCACCGACGACATGGCGGTCCTGCGGGAGGAGACGTTCGGGCCGGTCGCCGCGGTCGCGGTCGTGGACTCCTTCGACGAGGCGCTGCGCCGAGCGGCGGACTCACCCTACGGGCTGGCCGCGACGGTGCTCACCGGATCGATGGCGCACGCCCAGCGGGCCTGGCGCGAGCTTCCCGTCGGTACCGTCAAGATCAACAGCGTGTTCGGCGGGGCGCCGGCGGGCGCCGCGCACCCGCGGGCGGGCAGCGGACAAGGCTACGGCTACGGCCCCGAGCTGCTCGACGAGCTGACCACCACGAAGGTGGTCCGCCTGGAACCGCTGCCGTGGCCCTGACCGGCACTACCAGCGTTCGGATTCCATGCCCCCGCCGGCGGCGTCCCAGACGGCGACCAGGTTGGGGTATTCGCCGTCCGGCAGCCGGTCGAGGACGGCGAGCACGTCGTCCGGCGCGTTGGCCTCCCGCGCCGCCGCGCACAGCCGGTCCCGGTCCGCGGGGAACAGCGAGCGGCTCAGGTAGGTGGCGAACCGGGTCCGCCGCTCGGCCTCCTCCGCGGTGATGCCGGCCGGGGCGCCGCCCGGCCGGTCCTGACCCGGGTCGGGGAACTGCGCCGGCTCCGGCTGGTCCTCGCCGGGCGGCTCCGGGTCGTGCCACTCCTCCACCCGGGCACTGCCCGGCTGACCCTGGAGCATCCCATGTACCTCCTGCTCCATCTGTTCGTCCAGCCGGGGCCCGTGCTTGCTGCTTCCACGCTCCATGCCCTCGGCGTACCCCGGATTGGCTCGATCAATCTGGGGTATCCCGCAGTCCATGCGGGTACTCGGAGTCAACGCGGTCTTTCACGATCCGGCGGTCGCGCTCGTCTTGGACGGCGCGGTGTCCGCCGCCGCCGAGGAGGAGCGGTTCTCCCGGCGCAAGCACGGCAAGCGGCCGGTCCCGTTCTCCGCCTGGGAGCTGCCGGAGCTGTCGGCCAAGTGGTGCCTGGCGCAGGCCGGGATCCGCCCGGCGGAGCTGGACGCGGTGGCCTACTCCTTCGACCCCGGGCTGTGCCGCCCGGCCGAGGAGCTGGGCCTGTCCGACCCCTGGGACTGGCTGCGGCAGGAGTACGCCCGCCGGGCCCCGTACTTCCTCGCCGACCTGCTGGACGGGCTGGAGCCGGAACGGGTGGTCTTCGTGCCGCACCACGTGGCGCATGCCGCCTCGGCGGCCCTGGCGATGCCCGACGATCAGGGCGACTGCGCGGTCCTGGTGCTGGACGGGCGGGGCGAGCGGGCCAGCCACCTGTCCGGCCGGTACCGGGCCGGGGTGCTGGAACCGCTGTCCGCCCAGGAGCTGCCGCACTCTCTCGGGCTGCTGTACGAGGACCTGACCGCGCACCTGGGCTTCCTGCGCTCCAGCGACGAGTACAAGGTGATGGCGCTGGCCTCGTACGGGCAGCCACGCCACCTGGGGCTGATGCGGGACCTGGTCACGGTCGACCACGAGACGGGCGGGTTCAAGATCGGCGCGGTCGACCTCGCCGCGCTCGCCCCGGCGCGCGCTCCCGACGGGGAGGTGACCGAGGCGCACGCCGACCTCGCGGCCAGCGTGCAGGCCCGGCTGGAGGAGGTCATCCTCGACCTGGCCCGCTGGGTGTACGACGCGGCGGGCGGTCCCCGTACCCTCGCCATGGCCGGCGGCGTCGCGCTCAACTGCGTGGCCAACGCCCGGCTGGCCGAGCAGGGCCCGTTCGACCGGATCTGGGTCCAGCCCGCGGCCGGCGACAGCGGTACCGCCCTGGGCGCCGCCCTGCACGTGGCCACGCTGCGCGGGGCCCGGGTAGCGCCGATGCCCGGCGCCGACCTCGGGCGCGGGTTCAGCGACGAGGAGCTGGCGGCGCAGCTGCGCCGGGCCCGAGTGCCGTACACCCGGCCGGCCTCGATCGCCGAGCACGCCGCCGAGGTGCTCGCCGCCGACGGGGTGGTCGCCTGGTTCCAGGGGCGCAGCGAGTACGGGCCCCGGGCGCTGGGCCACCGGTCGCTGCTCGCGCACCCGGGCAACCCGCACAACACCGAGCGGCTCAACGAGGTCAAGGGCCGCGAGCAGTTCCGCCCCGTCGCGCCGATGGTGCTCGCCGAGCGGGCCACGGAGTTGTTCGACGGCGTGCTGCCCAGCCCGTACATGCTGTTCGTGCACCGGGTACGGGAGGAGTGGCGCACGCGGATCCCGGCGGTGGTGCACGTGGACGGTACCGCCCGGATCCAGACGGTCGACCCCGCCACCGAACCGCTCGTGGCGCGGATGCTGGAAGCGTTCGAGCGCCGGACCGGCCTGCCGGTGGTGGTGAACACCTCGCTCAACACGGCCGGCCGCCCGATGGTCGACACCCCGAAGGAGGCGCTGGAGCTGTTCGGCTCCGCCCCGGTCGACCTGCTGGCGCTCGGACCGTTCGCGGTGTCCAGGCGGCTCGATGCCTGAGGGCATCTCCGTCGTCGTCCCGACGGTCGGCCGCCCGTCCCTGGCCGACCTGCTGGACCGGCTGCGCCCGCAGCTGGACAACGCGCCGGTACCGGTCGAGCTGATCCTGGTCGACGACGCCGAGCGCCGGGGTCCGGCCGCCACCCGGAACCGGGGCTGGCGCACCGCCCGCCACCCGTGGGTCGCGTTCCTCGACGACGACGTGCTGCCCGCGCCGAACTGGCTGGACCGGTTGGTCGCCGACCTGGACCAGCCCCCGGACGTCGGCGGCGTGCAGGGCCGGGTCACCGTGCCGCGGCCGGCGGGGCCGGCGGACGGGGACTGGGCGGCCAACACCGCCGGGCTCGAGGAGGCGGTGTGGGCCACCGCCGACATGGCGTACCGCCGCGCCGCCCTGGCCTCGGTCGGCGGCTTCGACGAGCGCTTCCCCCGGGCCTACCGGGAGGACGCCGACCTGGCCTACCGGATCCGGTACCGGGGCTGGCGCCTGGTCGTCGGGCAGCGCCGGGTCAGCCATCCGGTGCGGCCGGAGAGCCCCTGGATCAGCCTGCGCACCCAGCGCGGCAACGCCGACGACGCGCTGCTGCGCCGGCTCTACGGGGCGCACTGGCACCGGATGCTGGCCGCCCCCGTGGGACGCCGGCGCCGGCACGCCGGCATCGTGGCCGCCGGGCTCGCCGCGCTGGCGCTCGCCGCCGTGCCCGTGCGGCAGGCCCGGCGCGCCGGGCTCGTCGCGGGGCTCGGCTGGCTCGCCGGCACCACCGAGTTCGTGGTCGCCCGGCTACGCGCCGCACCCGAGGCCCGCCGCCAGCTCGGGCCGCTGCTCGTGACGAGCGTCCTGATCCCCCCGGTCGCGGTCGGGCACTGGCTGGACGGTTGGGTTCGGAGCCGGCATGCGCGACCGTGGTTTGGCCCGCCATCGGAAGGGGTGCCAGCGGACCGCGACCCGGAAACCGCCCCGTGGGCGGCTCAGCCCACGGTGCGCAGCACCAGCGCGGCGTCGAGCGCGGACACGGTGGCCGACCAGCCCTTGTCCTCGCTGGAGTCGGGCAGGCCGGCCCGCTCCAGCGCCTGGTCGACGCTGTCCACCGTGAGTACCCCGTGGGCTACCGGCGTCGACTCGTCCAGCGCCACCCGGGTCAGCCCGTCGGTCACCGACCGGCAGACGTAGTCGAAGTGCGCCGTGGCGCCCCGGATCACCACGCCCAGCGCCACGACGGCGTCGTGCCGGCGGGCCAGCGCCTGCGCCACGACCGGCAGCTCCACCGACCCGGCCACCCGGGCGACGGTGACCTCGGTGACCCCGCACGCCTTCGCGGCGGCCAGCGCCCGGTCCAGGAGCTGGTCGGTGATCTCGTGGTGCCAGCGGCTGGCGACCACGCCGAGGCTCAGCCCGGCCGCGTCCACTGTGGACAGATCGGGGGCGCCGTATCCGGCCATCCGCTACGCCAACCCTTCCGCGACGTCGTCCAGCTCTTCGAGCAGGTGGCCCATCCGGTCCCGCTTGGTGCGCAGGTACCGGACGTTCTCCGGGTGCGGCCGGCTGGCCAGCGGTACCAGGCCGACCACCCGCAGACCGTACCCCTCCAGCCCGGCCCGCTTGGCCGGGTTGTTGGTGAGCAGCCGCATCGTGCGCACCCCGAGGTCGTGCAGGATCTGCGCGCCGGTGCCGTAGTCGCGCGCGTCGGCCGGCAGGCCCAGCCGCAGGTTGGCGTCGACGGTGTCCACGCCGGTGTCCTGCAGCTCGTAGGCGCGCAGCTTCTCCAGCAGCCCGATCCCCCGCCCCTCGTGCCCGCGCACGTAGAGCACCACGCCCCGGCCCTCCGCGACGACCCGGCGCAGTGCGGCCTTGAGCTGCGGCCCGCAGTCGCAGCGCAGCGAGCCGAACGCATCCCCGGTCAGGCACTCGGAGTGCACCCGGACCAGCACGTCGCGCCCGTCCCCGAGCTCCCCGTAGACCAGCGCGATCTGCTCGGCGCCGTCCGGCTCGGCCCGGTACCCGTACGCGCGGAACAGCCCGAACTCGGTGGGCAGCCGGGCCTCGGCGACCCGGGTCACCTGCCGCTCGGTGCGCCGGCGGTGGGCGATCAGGTCGGCGATCGAGATCAGCGCCAGCCGGTGCTCCTTGGCGAAGATCTCCAGGTCGGGCAGGCGCATCATGGTGCCGTCGTCGTTGACCAGCTCGCACAGCACGGCCGCCGGACGCAGCCCGGCGAGCGTGGCGAGGTCGATCGCCGCCTCGGTGTGCCCGGGCCGGCGCAGCACCCCGCCGGCCTTGGCACGCAGCGGCACCACGTGGCCGGGCCGGGCGAGGTCGGCCGGGGACGTGCCGGGATCGGCGAGCAGCCGGACCGTACGGGCCCGGTCGGCGGCCGAGATGCCGGTGCTCACGCCCTCCCGGGCGTCCACGGTCACCGTGTAGGCGGTGCCGCGCTTGTCCTGGTTGGTGTGGTACATCGGCGGCAGCTCGAGACGGTCCGCGTCGGTCTCGGTCAGCGGCGCGCAGACGAACCCCGACGTGTGCCGCACCATGAACGCCATCAGCTCGGGCGTGGCCTTCTCCGCCGCAAAGATCAGGTCACCCTCGTTCTCCCGGTCGGCGTCGTCGACCACCACCACCGGCCGACCCGCCGCGATCTCCGCGACCGCCTCCTCGATCGTGCTGAACGTCCCGAAGCTCATGACCGCACCCCCAGCAGTTTCTCCACGTACTTGGCGATCACGTCCACCTCCAGGTTGACCGGGGCGCCGACGGCCTTGCCGCCCAGCGTGGTCAGCTCCAGCGTGGTGGGGATCAGGCTCACCCAGAACCGGTCACCGGCCACCCCGGCGACGGTCAGCGACACCCCGTCGACGGTGATCGAGCCTTTCTCCACCACGTATCTGGACAGTCCCGGTGGCAGCGCGACCGTGACGGTGTCCCAGTGCTCGGCGCGGACCCGGTCGACGACCGTGCCCACCCCGTCCACGTGGCCCTGCACGATGTGCCCGCCGAGCCGGCCACCCACCGGCGCGGCCCGTTCCAGGTTGATCGGGTCCCCCTCGGCCAGCGCGCCGAGCGCGGAGCGGTCCAGCGTCTCCTTCATCACGTCGGCGGTGAACGTGTCCCCCTCGACCGTCACGACGGTCAGGCAGACCCCGTTGACCGCGATCGACTCGCCGGGCGCCGCGTCCTTCACGACCAGTGGCCCGCAGACCCGTAGCCGGGCCGCGTCCCCCAGGTCCTCGACCGCGGCGAGCGTACCCAGCTCCTCGACGATGCCGGTGAACATTACTCGGCGCCCCCCTTCGGGACAGCGGTGATCCGCACGTCCGGGCCGATCCGGACGACGTCGGTGAGGTCGAGCCCGTGGGCCCGCGCGATGGTGGTCACCCCGGCCGGGCCGAGGGCGGGTGCGCCCGCGCCGAGCAGCTTCGGCGCCAGGTAGCCGACGACCTCGTCGACCAGGCCGGCGGCGAGGAACGCGCCGGCCAGCGTGGGGCCGCCCTCCAGCAACGCGCCGCGCACGCCGCGGGCGTACAGGGCGGTCATCAGCTTGCCGAGGTCGACCCGGCCGGTCGGGTCGGCCCCGACCTCCGCGCCGGTCGCCACCCAGGTCGGTGCGGCGCCGTCGCGCACGGCAGCGGTGTCGGGGGTACGGCCGGCGGAGTCCACCACCACGCGCAGCGGCCGGCGCGTCGGGCCGGGTACCCGCACGGTGAGCGCGGGGTCGTCGGCGAGCACGGTCCCCACGCCGGCGATGATCGCGTCGACGGTACCCCGCAGGGCGTGCACGTCGGCCCGGGCCTCGGGGGAGGTGATCCACCTGCTGGTGCCGTCGGTGGCGGCCGAGCGCCCGTCGAGCGTGGCGGCGTACTTCCAGATCAGGTACGGCCGGCCCCGGCGCACCGCCGTCAGCCAGTAGCGCAGCAGGTGGGCGCCGTCGGGCGCGAGTACCCCGGGCTCGACCTGGACCCCGGCGGCCCGCAGCGTGTCGGCGCCGCCCGCGGCGGGCACGTGCGGGTCGCGCACCGCGAACACCACCCGGGCGATCCCGGCGGCGAGCAGCGCCCGGGTGCACGGTCCGGTGCGCCCGGTGTGGTCGCACGGTTCCAGGGTGACCACCGCGGTACCGCCCCGGGCCCGGGTACCGGCCCGCCCGAGCGCGACGACCTCGGCGTGCGGACCGCCCGCGGGTGCGGTGCGCCCCTCCCCGACGGGCTGCCCGGACAGGTCCAGGATGACCGCGCCGACGCTCGGGTTCGGGCTGGTCTCCCCCAGCCCGCGCGCGGCGAGGTCCAGGGCGCGGCGCATCGCCGCCTGCTCGACCGGGGTGCTTGCCACCGGTGCCCCTCTCGTCGCGCGGTACGCGCCGACGGGGGGACAGCGGAGCGGGCCGGAACCGATCGGCACGCATGGTGCCGATGGCCAGCCCTCGGCATCGTCACGATGCCGCCCGCGCGCTGTCTCCCATCCGGACTTTGACCGTCGGCCCCGGATTCTCACCAGGTCCACCGTCCGACACGAGGTCGGCCGGGTCGCGGGCTTACCAGGAGGACCCTGGATCACCGCCGGTTCGGAATTTCACCGAGTCCCGCCAGCGCGTGGTGGGTACCCCTGAAGTCTTGCACGATCCGCGCGCGGTTGCGTCCCGCGCGCGACGTACCTCACATCTCGTTACATGCGGTCTCAGGCGCCGGTGCGGCGGTCCATCGCGACGTACGAGCCGGGCTGGGTCTTGGCGACCGTCTTCATCTCCGAGGCGACCCCGACCACCTCGCGCGGATCGGCGTAGACGCGGTTGGTCGACAGCGCCACCCCGATCGACAGGGTGACCAGGTTGACCCGGCGCACCTCGCCCTTGCGGTCGGACAGTTCGAGGTAGCCGCGCCGGGCGTCGGTCGCGTCGTAGAGCTGGTCGGCCACCGCCTCGAAGTCCAGCACCGCGCGCTCGGTCAGCGGCCGGACCTGCTCCGGCGTGCAGACCAGGACGAAGTCGTCGCCGCCGATGTGGCCCAGGAACGCCGGCGGCAGGCCCACCTCGACCACCGCCCGGTGCAGCGACCGGGCCAGCGCGGTGATGAACTCGTCACCGCGGGCGAAGCCGTACGCGTCGTTGACGCTCTTGAACCGGTCGATGTCGATGTGGCAGACGGCGTACGCGGTGCCGCTGCGCACCCGGTCGGCGATCTCGCGCAGGATTCGGGTGTTGCCGGGCAGCCCGGTCAGCGGCGACACCTCGCGGTACTCCTGGTTGCGCCGCAGCGTCGAGTTGACCCGCGCGACCAGTTCGAGGGTGTCGAACGGCTTGACCAGGTAGTCGTCGGCGCCAGCGGTCAGCCCGAGCACCTTGTCGACGGTCAGGCCGCGCGCGGTGAGCATGATGATCGGGATTGACGCGGTCATCGGGTTGGCGCGCAGCCGGCGGGTCAGCTCCAGCCCGTCCATGCGCGGCATCATCAGGTCGACGACCGCGAGGCCGGGCTGCCGCACGTTGATCAGCTCCAGAGCCTCCTCGCCGTCGTGGGCCACCACCACCGCGAAGCCCTGGAGCTTGAGGTTGACCTCGACGAACCGGGCGATGTCCGGGTCGTCGTCGACGACCAGGATGAGGTCCTTGCCGGTCGGCTCCACAGGCGCGGGGTCCACGTCCACGTGGACCTCGCCGCCGGCTCGCGGACGCTCATTCACGGGGGGCCACCATCTCGACCTGGCGGCGCAGCGCCCGTACCGCCTCCGCCGGGTCGGCCGCCCCGTAGACGGCGGTACCGGCGACGAACGCGTCCGCGCCGGCCTCGGCGGCCGCCTCGATGGTGTCGGCGTTGATCCCGCCGTCGACCTCGACCCGCAGCTCCAGGTGGCCCGCGTCGAGGTGGCGCCGGGCGGCGCGCACCTTGTCCAGCAGCGCCGGGACGAACTCCTGCCCGCCGAACCCGGCCTTGATCGTCATGATCAGCAACGTGTCGAAGTAGGGCAGCAGGTCGAGGTAGGGCTCGACCGGCGTGTCCCGGTCGATGGCCAGGCCGGCCCGGGTCCCGGCGGCGCGCAGGTCCTTGGCCAGCGCCACCGGGTCCGTCGCCGCCTCGGCGTGGAAGCTGACGTTGTACGAGCCCGCCTCGGCGTAGCCGACCGCCCAGCGGTCCGGGTTGTCGATCATCAGGTGCACGTCGAGCGGCAGGGTCGTCGCGTCGCGCAGGCTCTCCACCACCGGCCGCCCGATGGTGAGGTTGGGCACGAAGTGGTTGTCCATCACGTCGACGTGCAACCAGTCGGCGCTGCCTTCGACGGCGCGCGCCTGCTCGCCCAGCCGGGCGAAGTCGGCCGCGAGCAGACTCGGAGCGACGATCAGCGACGAGGCGGTCACGCGCCTAGTGTACGGAGGCCGGGTCAGTCCGCTCGCCGAAGGAGCGCCAGGTACATCGCATCGGTACCGTGCCGGTGCGGCCACAGTTGCACCGCCGGCCCGCTCTCGGCCACCCCGGCCAGCCGGGCCTCGACCTGCTCCACCGGGAACGGCGCCCGGCGTACCGTCTCGCCGACCGTGACCCGCGTCTCCACCACGTGCGGGGAGCAGGTCACGTAGGCGACCAGCCCGCCCGGGCGGACCGCGCGCAGCGCGGCGGACAGCAGCTCCCGTTGCAGCCGGGTCAGCGGCGGCAGGTCCGCCGGCTGGCGGCGCCAGCGCGCCTCGGGCCGGCGCCGCAGCGCGCCCAGCCCCGAACAGGGCGCGTCGACGAGCACCCGGTCGAACCCGGTCGCGTCGATCTCCCGCCCGTCGGCGACCTCGACGGTGACCGGCAGCCCGCGTACCGCCTGCTCCACCAGCGCGGCCCGGTGCGGGGCGACCTCGACGGCGGTCACCTGCGCGCCGCGCTCGGCGGCCAGCGCGCCGAGCAGGGCCGCCTTGCCGCCCGGCCCGGCGCACAGGTCCAGCCACCGCCGGTCCGGTCCGTCCAGTGGTGCCTCGACCAGGGCGAGCGCGACGAGCTGGGAGCCTTCGTCCTGCACGTGCGCCCGGCCGTCGGCGACGGCGGGCAGGTCACCCGGCGCGCCGCCGGGCAGGTACACGGCGAACGGCGAGTACCGGCCGGGCTCCCCGCCCACCTCCGCCGCCAGCGCGTCCCGCCCGACCCGGCCCGGCCGGGCACACAGGTGGACCGGCGCGGGGGTGTTGTCGGCCGCGAGCAGCGCCTCGGTCTCCGCCAGGTCGCCGGTCTCCGGCTCGCCCAGCGCCTCCGCGAAGGCCCGCACGATCCACGGCGGGTGCGCGTACGCCACCGAGAGGTATCCCAGCGGGTCGGCACCGCGGTCCGGGGCCACCTCGGTGATCCACTCGTCCCACGACCTCACCCCGATCCGGCGCAGGACGGCGTTGGCGAACCCGGTGACGGCCGGCCCGGTCACCGCCCGGACCAGGTCCACGGTCGAGGCCACCGCCGCGTGCGGCGGTACCCGGGTCCGCAGGAGCTGGTAGGCGCCGAGGCGCAGGGCGTCCCGGGCCGGCGGGTCGATCCGGCTCACCGCCCGGTCGGCGGCGACCGCGATGATCGCGTCCAGCGTGCCGCTGGTCCGCAGCGTGCCGTAGGTCAGCTCGGTGGCGAACGCCGCGTCCCGGCCTTGCAGCCGCAGCTCCCGCAGGATCCGGGGCAGGACGAGGTTGGCGTACGCCTCGTCGCGTTGCACGGCCGCGACCGCCTCGTACGCGGCCTGCCGGGCGGGGTCGACCAGGGGCCGCCCGCCGCGCGGCGGGCGCGATCCGCCGCCCCGCCGGTCGCGCGCCCCACCGGGCCGGCGCGGCCCGCGATCCGGCGTCGTCACGCGCTGCCCCGCCCGGAGCCGGCACTCTCGCGCCGGTCCCGGCGCGGCCCCCGGCCACGACCGGGCACGCGCACCGTCACGTCAGCGCCTCCCCCGGCTCGGGCCGCACCCCGCGCGCCCAGGCGTCGGCGGGCATCGGCTTCTTCCCGGCCGCCCGGACCTCGCCGAGCGCGACCGCGCCGGTACCGGTGCCGACCAGCACGCCGGACCGGCCGACCGAGATCTCGCCGGGGCGCAGCCCCGACCCGCCACCGGTGGGCGTCACCGGGCCGAGCTTGATCCGCTCGCCGCGGAACGTGCTCCACGCGCCCGGCGCCGGGGTGCACGCCCGGATCCGCCGGTCGACGGCGAACGCCGGCTCGGTCCAGCGCACCCGGGCGTCCTCGACGGTGATCTTCGGCGCCATCGTCACCCCGTCGGCCGGCTGCGGTACCGCCGTCAGCGTCCCCGCCTCGATCCCGTCCAGTACCTGCACGAGCAGCCGCGCGCCCGCGTGGGACAGCCGCTCCAGCAGGTCCCCGGCGGTGTCGGTGGGCCGGATCGGCTCGGTCAGCGTGCCGAACACCGGCCCGGTGTCCAGGCCGGCCTCGAGCTGGAACACCGCCGCGCCGGTCACCTCGTCGCCGTGCAGCACCGCGTGCTGCACGGGCGCCGCCCCGCGCCACGCCGGCAGCAGCGAGAAATGCAGGTTGACCCAGCCGTACCGGGGGATCTCCAGCGCCGACGGGGGCACCAGCGCCCCGTACGCGACCACGGGGACGCACCCGGGTGCGAGCTCCTTCAGCCGGGCGTGGAACTCCGGGTCCCGGGCCCGGGCCGGGGTGAGCACCTCGACGCCCCGCGCATCGGCCCACGCGCCGACCGGCGAGCGGACCAGGTGCCGGCCCCGGCCGGCGGGCGCGTCGGGGCGGGTGACCACGGCGAGCAGCTCGTGGTGGGACGCGGCGATCGCGTCCAGGGCGGGTACCGCCACCGCGGGCGTACCCGCGAACACGAGCCGCATCAGGCGACCCGGCCCCGGGCCTCGTGCGGGCTGACCTTGACCGTCATCCCGGCGCGGTACCACTCGCTGGCCCGGATCTCCTTCATCGCCTCCTTGCGCCGCTCGGCGTCCAGGCGCTGGATGAACAGCACGCCGTCGAGGTGGTCGGTCTCGTGCTGCAGGCAACGCGCCATCTGCCCGGTGCCGACGATCTGCACCGGGTCGCCGTGCTGGTTGAACCCCTTGGCGACGGTGTTCTGCCGGCGCTTGGTGTCGACGTACACGCCGGGGATCGACAGGCAGCCCTCGGGACCGTCCTGCTCCTCCTCGTCGGGGAACTCCAGCACCGGGTTGACCAGGTGGCCGACCACGTCGTCGACGTCGAAGGCGAACACCCGCAGGCCCACCCCGATCTGCGGCGCGGCGAGCCCGGCCCCGCCCTCGTCGCGCATCGTGTCGATCAGATTGGACACCAGCGTGCGCAGCTCCTTGTCGAAGTCCCGGACGGGGTCGGCGGGGCTGCGCAGGATGGGGTCGCCGAGCAGCCGGATGGGGGTGACGGTCACGCGTACGCCTCCTCGCGCGGGAACAACCGGTCCAGTTTACGGACACCCGCGCCGGTGCCCGGCACTACAGGAGCGCCAGCGGGTCGACCTGGATCCGCACCGGATCGGCGGCCTTCTTCGCGCTGCGTACCCCGGCGGCGGCGTGCAGTGCCCCGGCCAGGGCCAGGCCGGCGGAGCGGGGTACCCGCAGCAGCATCCGCTCCTGCCCCTCCGCGGCCGGTACCGGCCCGAGCACGTCGGTGCCCTCCGGCAGCCGCGCCACCGACAGCAGCTCCGCCACCGCCGCCGGGGTACCGGTCAGCGTCGCCATCCGCACCGCCGGCGGGAAGCCCAGCTCCCGCCGCTCGGACAGCTCCCGCCCGGCCAGCCAGCCCGGGTCGAAGCGCACCAGCGCCTGCACCGGGGCCAGCCCGCCGTCCGCGACCACGACCACCCGGCCGCCCTGCTCGGCGGGCCGGGCCAGCGCGGCGGCGGCCAGCCAGCGGCGCAGCGCCTCCTCGCCCGCCCGCAGGTCCGACCGGGTCAGCAGGGCCCACGTGTCCAGCAGCAGCACGGCACCGTACCCGCCGCTGTCACCGCTCCGCACCGGGACCGGCTCGGCGCCGGGCGTGGCCACCACGACCGCCGCCTCGGCCGGGACGGTGCCCAGCACCTCGTCCCGGCCGCTGGTGCGCACCGGCACGCCGGGAAAGGCGCGGCCCAGCTCCTCGGCGGTGCGCCGGGCCCCGACGACCGCGGCGCGCAGCCGGCGCCCGCCGCACTCCGGACAGGCGTAGCCGGCGGCCGCGCGGCCGCACCAACGACATTCCGCGGTACCGGCGGCCGACGGCAATGCCAACGGGCCGTGGCAGTGCGGGCACCGCGCGGGGGTACGGCAGTCCGCGCACGCGACCGACGGCAGGTAACCGCGCCGAGGCACCTGTACGAGCACCGGCGCGCCGGCGGCGAGCGCGTCCCGGGCGGCCCGCCAGGCGAGGCTGGGCAGCCGCGCCGAGGCCTGGTCGCGGGGATCGTCCGCGGTCGGCGTGACGGCCGGCGCCCGGTGCCGCACGGTCTGCCGGGGTGCCACGATCTCGCGCGCCCAGCCCGACTCCAGCACCTGCTGGGCCTCGACGCTGCGCCCGTACCCGCCGAGCAGCGCCCCGGCCCCGGCCTGCTGGGCACGGGTGAGCAGCACCTCCCGGGCGTGCGGGTACGGGGCGCGCGGCTCGGCGAACAGGTCGTCCCCGTCGTCCCACATCGCCACGAGCCCGAGATCCCGCATGGGCGCGAAGGCCGCCGCCCGGGTACCGATCACCGCCGGCACCTGCCCGCGCCGGGCGGCGAGGAACCGCCGGTACCGCTCGGCCGGCCCGAGCGCGGCGGACAGCGCGACGTACCGCCCCTCCCCGAGCGTGGTGCGCAGGGCGGCGTCGAGCCGGTCGAGATCCGTCGCGTCGGCGACGATGACCACGGCCCCGCGCCCGCCGTGCACCGTGGCGGTAACCGCCTCGGCGAGCCGCGCCGGCCAGTCCTCGCCGGGCAGGGCGGTCCACACCGCCCGGGGCGCCCGCCCGTCGGCCAGCGCCGCGAGGTAGGGGCGCCCGGCCGGGTACGCCGCCCAGCCAGCCGGGTCGGGCGCACCGACCGGGCCGGCCGGCACGTCGAACGACGCCGCCTCGGCCCGCGCGTGCCGGGGCGGTACCGCGAGGCGCAGCACGTCGGCCAGCGTGCCGGCGTACCGCTGGGCCACCGCCCGGGCCAGCGCCACGACCTCGGGCCCGAGCACGGGCTCCGGGGATACCACCCGGTCGAGGTACGTCAGCCGGCCCGGGTGCGCCGACCCGTCCGCACGCGCGATGAGGTACCCGTCGACGAGCTGCCCCGCGAAGCGCACCCGGACCCGTACCCCGGGCACCGCGACCGCGTCGAGCTCGGCCGGTACCAGGTAGTCGAACGGCCGATCGAGGTGCGAGAGGGAGACGTCCACGCAGACCTTGGCGACCGGCGCGACCGGCGCCGGTTCCCGGGCGGCGCGGGTGGCCATGCCGACGTTTCTACCAGCGCCGGGCCGCGTGCCCCGCACCGAGCCGGTCTACCAAGGAGATCTCGGACGCCAGCACCCCCTCCAGGGGGTTATGGGGTACATACCAGCGTCCAAGATCTCCCAGCGACGCCGCTGCGCCGCGCCGCGAAGCGGCGCGCAGCCGCGCCGGCCGGGCCCGTCAGGCGCCCGCGGCGGACTTGAGATCCGCGACGCGGTCGGTGCGCTCCCAGGTGAAGTCGGGCAGCTCGCGGCCGAAGTGGCCGTACGCGGCGGTCTGCTGGTAGATCGGGCGCAGCAGATCGAGGTCGCGGATGATCGCGGCGGGGCGCAGGTCGAACACCAGCCCGATGGCCTTCTCGATCCGCTCCACCGGCACCGTCTCGGTGCCGAAGCACTCCACGAACAGGCTGACCGGGTGGGCCTTGCCGATGGCGTAGGCCACCTGGGCCTCGCAGCGCTCGGCCAGGCCGGCGGCGACCACGTTCTTGGCGACCCAGCGCATCGCGTAGGCGGCCGAGCGGTCCACCTTCGACGGGTCCTTGCCGGAGAAGGCACCGCCGCCGTGGCGGGCGTACCCGCCGTAGGTGTCCACGATGATCTTCCGCCCGGTCAGGCCGGCGTCGCCCATCGGCCCGCCGACCTCGAACCGGCCGGTCGGGTTGACCAGCAGCCGGTACCCCTCGGTGTCCAGGCCGAGGCCGTCGATCTCGGGGGCGATGACGTGCTCGCGCACGTCGGGCGTGAGCAGCGAGTCCAGCGAGATGTCGGGGGCGTGCTGGCTCGAGACGACCACGGTGTTGAGCCGGACCGGCTTGAACCCCTCGTACTCGATGGTGACCTGGGTCTTGCCGTCCGGGCGCAGGTAGGGGATCGTGCCGTCCTTGCGCACGGCGGCCAGGCGGCGGGCCAGCCGGTGCGCCAGCGCGATCGGCAGCGGCATCAGCTCGGGGGTCTCCGAGCAGGCGAAGCCGAACATCATGCCCTGGTCGCCGGCGCCCTGCGCGTCCAGCGCGCTCTCCGACTCGCCGCTGCGCAGCTCGATGGCCGAGTCGACGCCCTGGGCGATGTCCGGGGACTGCGCCCCGATCGCGATGTTGACCCCGCACGAGCCGCCGTCGAAGCCCTTCTTCGACGAGTCGTACCCGATGCGCAGGATCGTCTCCCGCACGATCGAGTTGATGTCGGCGTACGCCTGCGTGGTGACCTCACCGGCCACGTGTACCTGGCCCGTGGTGATCAGCGTCTCCACCGCCACCCGGCTCCTGGGATCGGCGGCCAGCAGTGCGTCGAGCACCCCGTCGCTGATCTGATCGGCGATCTTGTCCGGGTGACCCTCGGTCACCGACTCGGACGTGAATAGGCGGCGCGCCACAAAATACCCCCTCGACGGGTCCGGATTTCCCGGAAGTCTAAGCATGGAATGCGGCCCAGGATAAACCGGCCGTCCAGGTCGCGTGGCGGGGCCCGGTGACCCGGGCGCTATCCGAGCAACGGGCGAACCAGGTCCCACACCGCGTCGGCCAGCTCCTCCTTGGGGCGGCGGCCCAGTTCAGTCGCCTTTCCGTCGGCGTCGAGCGCGGTGGCGGCGTTGTCGTCGGTGCCGAACGCGAGGTGCTCCCCCACCTCGTTGACCACCACCAGGTCGGCCCGCTTGCGGGCGAGCTTGGCCTGGCCGTGGGCGAGCGCGTCGTGGGTCTCCGCCGCGAAGATCACCAGGACCTGGCCGGGGCGGCGGGCAGCGCCTAACTCGGCGGCGATGTCCGGGTTGGTCACCAGGTCGAGGACCGGGGCGGTGCCGTCCTCGCGCTTTTTGATCTTCGCGGACTGGTACTCGGCCGGGCGGAAGTCGGCCGGTGCCGCCGCCATGATCACCGCGTCGGCGTCGGCCGCGGCGGCCAGCGTGGCCTCGCGCAGCTCGGCGGTGGTACCGACCCGGATCAGCGTGGTCCCGGCGGGATCGGGCAGCGCGACGTTGGCCGCGATCAGGGTGACCCGGGCACCGCGGGCGACAGCCGTACGGGCGAACGCGTAGCCCTGCTTGCCGGAGGAACGGTTGCCCAGGTAGCGCACCGGGTCCAGCGGTTCACGGGTACCCCCGGCGGTGACGACCACATGCCGCCCGGCGAGGTCGGCCGGCACCGGCCCGCCCCGGCGCAGTACCGCCCGGGCGACGGCGAAGATCTCCGCCGGCTCCGGCAGCCGCCCCCTGCCCGTGTCGGCGCCGGTCAACCGCCCGACCGCGGGCTCGATCACGATCGCGCCGCGGGCCCGCAGCGTCGCCACGTTGGCCACGGTCGCCGGGTGCTCCCACATCTCGGTGTGCATCGCCGGCGCGAACACCACCGGACAGGTGGCCGTCAGCAGGGTGTTGGTGAGCAGGTCGTCGGCCAGGCCGTGGGCGGCCTTGGCGAGGATGTCGGCGGTGGCCGGCGCAACGAGCACGAGGTCGGCGTGCCGGCCCAGCGCCACGTGCGGTACCTCGTGCACGTCGGCCCACACCTGGTCGGCGACCGGCTGCCCCGACAGGGCCGCCCAGGTCGGCGCGCCGACGAAGCGCAGCGCGGCGGCGGTGGGCACGACCCGGACGGTGTGGCCGGACTCGGTGAGCAGGCGCAGGAGTTCGCACGCCTTGTAGGCGGCGATGCCCCCGGTCACCCCGAGGATCACCACGTGGCACCCCCTCATCGCTGAGATCTTGGACGTTCGCACCCCCGCGAGGGGGTATCAGCGCCCAAGATCTCAGGGTAGCGGGGGGCCGCGGTCAGCCCTCGATCGGCTCGGCGACCAGCAGGCCCGAGTTGATCTCCCGCATCGCGATCGACAGCGGCTTCTCCTGCGGCGTGGTCTCCACCAGCGGACCGACGTACTCCAGCAGGCCCTCGCCGAGCTGGCTGTAGTACGCGTTGATCTGCCGAGCCCGCTTGGCGGCGAAGATCACCAGAGCGTACTTGGACGAACTGCGCTCCAGCAGCTCGTCGATCGGCGGGTTGGTAATGCCTTCAGGATTGGCGACGGTCACGAAACACCCTCAAAGAACTACGGAGACAACGGTAGGCAGCCGAGCAATCCTAGCAACTCCTCCGCCGCCCGTTCGACGGAGTCGTTCACGATCGTGACGTCGAACTCGCTCTCCGCAGCCAGCTCCTCATCGGCGTGCTCCAACCGCAGCCGGATCGTCTCCGGATCCTCGGTGCCCCGGCCCATCAGGCGCCGGTGCAGCTCGTCGACGCTGGGCGGGGCGAGGAAGACGAGCAACGCGTCGGGCATGGCCTTGCGGACCTGGCGGGCGCCCTGCAGGTCGATCTTCAGCAGGGCCGGCAGGCCCCGGCGGAGCCGTTGCTCGACCGGGGCGCGCGGGGTGCCGTAGAAGTTGCCGGCGAACTCGGCCCATTCCAGCAGCTGCTCGGTGTCGATGAGGTGCCGGAACTGCGCCCGGTCCACGAAGTGGTAGTGCTTCCCGTCGGTCTCGTACTCGCGACGCGGGCGGGTGGTCACCGAGACCGACAACCACACCCAAGGCGAGCGCGCCCGGATCAGCTCGATCACGCTGTCCTTCCCGACCCCTGACGGGCCGGACAGGACGGCGAGCCGGGCTACCGGGCGCGCCTCGTCGTCGTTGCTCACCGCTTGTTTGTACCCTGTCCGGCTCACTTGCCGGCAGTGAACTCCCCAAGCAGTGCCTTCCGCTGCTGGTCGCCGAGCCCCCGGAGGCGGCGACTGTCAGCGATCTTCAGCTTTTCCATGATCTGGGTCGCCCGGATCTTGCCGATCCCGGGCAGCGCCTGCAGCACGGCAGAGACCTTGAGCTTGCCGACGACGTCGTCTGTCTCGGCCCGCTCAAGAACCGCTGAAAGCGTGGTCTTGCCCGATTTGAGCTGTTCCTTCAGCTCAGCGCGGGCTTTGCGGATCTCCGCAGCCTTTTCCAGCGCAGCGGCGCGCTGTTCGGGGCTCAGTGTGGGGAGCGGCACCAGTTCTCCTCAGGTCCCTCGCCTGGCCGCTGCGGCCAGGCTTGTGGTTCGTGGTGTACGTGTGATTCCCAGCGCCGGGAAAACTAGCGGTCAGCGCCGGTTTCAGCAACGCCGGGGTCCACCATAGGGCGTACCTGATCGGTAGCGTTGCCCGCGAGTGCATCCTGACAGGCGGAAAGCACGTGGCCTGCGGCGGCACGCAACGCCTGCGGGTCCGGCCCCGCGGAGAGGATCTCCCGGGAGGCGGCGGGCAGCACCGCGGGCAGCGCGGTACCGAACACCTGTCGCAGGTCGGCCGCTGACGCGCCCTGCGACCCGAGCCCCGGCGCGAGGATGGGACCATTGATCATCCTGAGGTCGTGGCCGGTGTCGCCGACCGTCGCGCCGACTACCGCGCCGATGCTGCCCAGGGGGTACGCACCCGCGTTGACCTGCGCAATCTCATCGATCACGAGCTGTGCGACGGTACGGCCGTCGGGGATGCGGGCGTGCTGGACGGTCGGTCCCTCCGGGTTCGAGGTGAGAGCCAGCACGAACACTCCGCCGCCGTGGGCGAGCGCCTTGTCGATCATCGGCCGGAGCGATCCGAACCCGAGGTAGGGGCTCGCCGTGATCGCGTCGACGTGCATGGGGCTCGATGGATCAAGGTACGCGTCGGCGTACGCCTGGACCGTCGAACCGATGTCGCCGCGCTTCACGTCGAGCAGGACCAGTGCTCCGGCCTGCTTCAACTGTCGGATAGTTGACTCAAGAACTGCCGCGCCCCGGGCGCCAAAACGCTCATAAAACGCCGACTGCGGCTTGAATACGGCGACGAGATCACCCAGCGCGTCGACCACGTCACGGCTGAACCGTTCCAGTCCGGCGACGTCGTCGCCGTACCCCCACCGGGTCAGCAGGCTCGCGTGCGGGTCGATCCCGACGCACAGCGGTCCCCGCTTGGCGGTCGCCTCGACGAGCCGGGCCCCGAACGTCGCCATCTCAGCCACCCTCCCGGGTCGCCGCGTCGACCGCGGCGACCACCGCCTCAGTGATCTTCTTCACGTCCGCCTCGCCGGTGACGTACGGCGGCATCGTGTAGATCAGGTCCCGGAACGGGCGCAGCCACACCCCGGCCTCGACCGCGGCTGCGGTCGCCGCCCCGACGTCGACGTCCCGGTCGAGCTGCACCACCCCGATCGCGCCGAGCACCCGCACATCGCGCACCCCCGGCCGGCCGGCCAGCGGGGTCAGGCCGCGGTGCAGCCCCGCCTCGATCCCGGCCACCGCGTCGCGCCAGTACCCGCCGTCCAGCAGGTCCAGGGAGGCGTTGGCGGCGGCACAGGCGAGCGGGTTGCCCATGAACGTTGGCCCGTGGGCGAGCACCGAAGGTGCTGAGTGCGCCGGCGGAGCTCCCGGGGTCAGAACCTTCGTTGGCGGCTCGCGCCGGGAGATCCCGGCGGCCACCTCGGCCGTGCACAGCGCGGCGGCCAGCGACAGGTACCCGCCGGTCAGCGCCTTGCCCACGCACATGACGTCGGGCCGGACCCCGGCGTGCTCCATCGCGAAGAACGGGCCGCTGCGGCCGAACCCGGTGGCGATCTCGTCGAAGACCAGCAGCACCCCGTACCGGTCGCACAGCTCGCGCAGCACCCGCAGGTACCCGGGATGGTGGAAGCGCATCCCCCCGGCCCCCTGGACGACCGGCTCCACGATCACGGCGGCCACCTCGCCGGCGTGCCGTTCCACGGCGGCGGCCAGCTCGTCCACGTAGGCCGGGTCCCAGCCCGCCGGCGGCATCCCGGTGAACACCTGCTCCGGCAGGACCCCGGTCCAGATGCGGTGCATGCCGCCGTCCGGGTCGCACACGCTCATCGGGTGGAACGTGTCCCCGTGGTACCCGCCCCGCCAGGTGAGCAGGCGCCGTTTCGCCGGCCGGCCCCGGGAGCGCCAGTACTGCAGGCACATCTTGATCGCGACCTCGACGCTGACCGACCCGGAGTCGCACAGGAACACGTGGTCTAGCCCGGTCAGCGTGACGAGGCGGGCACAGAGCCGCACGGCCGGTTCATGGGTGAGGCCGCCGAACATCACGTGGCTCATCCGGCCGATCTGGTCCCGCACGGCGGCGTCGAGCACCGGGTGCCGGTACCCGTGGATCGCCGCCCACCACGAGCTCATCCCGTCGACGAGCACGCGCCCGTCGGCGAGGCGCAGCCGCACCCCCTCCGCCGACTCCACCACGTAGGGGTCCCGTACCCCGGGCATCGGCGCGTACGGGTGCCACACGTGCGCCCGGTCGAGCGCCAGCAGCTCATCGCGGGCCGGCACCGGGGCCGGACCGGCAAGGCGGCGCTTACCGGAGTCCACGGACGATCCTCCGTACCAGGGCCGGCCCGGCGTAGACCAGCCCGGTGTAGAGCTGCACCAGGCTCGCCCCGGCGTCGAAGAGCCGCCACGCGTCCTCCGGCGTGAGGATGCCACCGACGCCGATCACCGGCAGCTCGCTGCGCTTGCTGACGAAGGTGACCACCTCGCGGGCCCGCGGCGCGAGCGGCCGGCCGGACAGCCCGCCCGCTTGGGCGCCGCGCAGGCCGTCGCCGGGGGCGAGGCCGTCGCGCGACAGGGTCGTGTTCGTGGCGATCACCCCCGCCACGCCGTGGGAGGCGCACACCTCCAGCAGCTCGCCGAGCGCGTGGTCGGTCAGGTCGGGCGCCACCTTCACCAGTACCGGCGTCGGGCCGGCCTCGGCACGCAGGACGCCCAGCAGCGCCGCCAGCGCTGCGCGGTCCTGCAACGCGCGCAGGCCCGGAGTGTTCGGGGAGCTGACGTTGACCGCGACGTAGTCCGCGTGGCGCCGCAGCGCCCGCAGGGACTCCACGTAGTCGGCAACCGCCTCGTCCAGCGGGGTGACCTTGGACTTGCCCAGCGAGATGCCCAGCGGCACGGGCAGCGGACCGAGCGCGTCCAGCCGGGCGGCCAGCGCCGCTGCGCCCGCGTTGTTGAACCCCATCCGGTTGATCAGGGCACCGCTGGCCGGGAGGCGGAACAGGCGCGGCGGCGGGTTCCCGGGCTGCGCGTGGCGGGTGACGGTACCCACCTCGATAAAGCCGAAGCCCAGCGCGGGCCAGGCGGGCAGCGCGCGGCCGTCCTTGTCCAGCCCCGCGGCCAGCCCGACCGGGTTGGGGAAGCGCACCCCGAACACCGTGCGGGGCGCCGAGCGGGCGTAGAGCTGCCGCAGCGGCGCCAGCGCCGCCGGCCGGCGGGACAACGCCGCCAGGCGGCGCAACGTCCACTCGTGCGCCGCCTCGGCGTCGCGCCGGAACAGGACCGGCCGGACCAGCCGGGGGTACGTCATGCCCGATCTCCAGTTCGCTCGCGCCGCAGCGCCGCCAGGCGCCGCGCTCGTTCACCCGGCCGCCGCCGCCCACAACGCCCGGTGCAGCTCCTGCAGGGGGCGTACCGTCATCTCGCCGCGGATGAGCGCCTCGATGCCCATGACGGCCGCGGCGGCGCCCGGAACCGTGGTGATGCACGGGGTCTCGGTCGCGACCGCGGCGGAGCGGATCTCGTACCCGTCCATCCGCGCGGCGGGCCCCTGCGGGGTGTTGATGACGAGGGCCATCTCCCCGTCCTCGATCAGCTGTACCGCGTGCCGGCCGTCCTCGGTGGACTCGTAGTGCTTGGGGACGATCTGGCAGGCGATGCCGTGGCGGCGCAGGACCGCACCGGTACCGGCGGTGGCGACGATCTCGAAGCCGAGGTCGGCGAGACGCTTGATCGGGAAGATCATGCCGCGCTTGTCCCGGTTGGCGACGGTCACCAGGATCCGCCCCGACGTGGGCAGCGAGCCGTACGCGGCTGCCTGGGACTTGGCGAACGCGTGGCCGAAGTTGACGTCGATGCCCATCACCTCACCGGTGGACTTCATCTCCGGCCCGAGCAGGGCGTCGACCCCCTTGCCGGTACGGGTGCGGAACCGCTTGAACGGCAGCACCGCCTCCTTGACCGCGATCGGCGCGGTATCCGGCAGCAGCCCGCCGTCACCGGTGGGCATCAGGACGCCCTCGGCCCGCAGCTCGGCGATGGTCGCGCCGAGCATGATCCGGGCGGCGGCCTTGGCCAGCGGTACCGCGGTGGCCTTGGACACGAACGGCACGGTGCGCGAGGCGCGGGGGTTGGCCTCCAGCACGTACAGGGCGTCGTCCTTGAGGGCGTACTGGACGTTGAGCAGCCCGCGTACCCCGATCCCGCGCGCGATCGCCTCGGTGTAGCGGCGCACCAGGTCGGTGTGCGCGTCGCCGAGCGTCATCGGCGGCAGCGCGCACGCGGAGTCGCCGGAGTGGATGCCGGCCTCCTCGATGTGCTCCATGATCCCGCCGAGGTACACCTCCCCGGTGGCGTCGCACAGCGCGTCGACGTCGATCTCGATCGCGTCGTCGAGGAACCGGTCGACGAGCACCGGGTGCGACGGCGAGATGTCGGTCGCGCGGCCGATGTAGGCGCGCAGCGTGGCGTCGTCGTACACGATCTCCATGCCCCGCCCGCCGAGCACGTAGCTGGGCCGGACCAGGACCGGGTACCCGATCGCGTCGGCGATCTCCTTGGCCTGCTCGAACGAGGTGGCCGTACCGTACGCCGGAGCGCGCAGCCCCGCCTCGTCCAGCAGGGCTCCGAACGCGCCCCGGTCCTCGGCCAGGTGGATCGACTCCGGCGGGGTGCCGACGATGGGCACCCCGGCGTCCTTGAGCCGCTGCGCCAGGCCGAGCGGCGTCTGCCCGCCGAGCTGCACGATCACCCCGACCACCCCGGGCCCGCCGGCCGCCTTGCCGGAGGTGTCCTCGGCGTGCCACACCTCCAGCACGTCCTCGAAGGTCAGCGGCTCGAAGTAGAGCCGGTCGGCGGTGTCGTAGTCGGTGGACACGGTCTCCGGGTTGCAGTTGACCATCACCGTCTCGAAGCCGGCGCCTTCGGCGCCGGAACCGGCCGCAGCGGCTGAGCCGACCGGGGCGCTTCGCAGCGCCTGAACCGCGTGCACGCACGAGTAGTCGAACTCGATGCCCTGCCCGATCCGGTTCGGGCCGGAGCCCAGGATCAGCACCTTGGGCCGGTCGGAGGGGGCGACCTCGGTCTCCTCCTCGTAGGTCGAGTAGTGGTACGGCGTCCTCGCCGCGAACTCGGCGGCGCACGTGTCGACCGTCTTGTACACCGGCCGGACCCCGAGCCGGTGCCGCAACGTCCGTACCCCGTCCTCGCCGGCCAGCTCCGGGCGCAGCGCGGCGAGCTGCAGGTCGGACAGCCCGGCCCGCTTGGCCCGCCGCAGCAGGGCCTCGTCGACCACCGGCGCGGCCGACAGCGCGGCGCGCAGGTCGACCAGGCCGGCGACCTGGTCGAGGAACCACGGGTCGATCCCGGTCACCGCGTGCACCTCGGCGATCGTGGCGCCGGCCCGCAGCGCCCGCTCGACCAGGTACAACCGGTCCTCGTGCGGGACCCGCAGCGCGGCCAGCACGGCGTCGCGGTCCCCCGGCGGGTCCGGCACCGTCCAGAAGCCGCACGCCTTGGTCTCCAGCGACCGCAGCGCCTTGCCCAGCGCCTCGGTGAAGTCGCGGCCCAGGCTCATCGCCTCGCCGACCGACTTCATCGTCGTGGTCAGCTCCGGGTCCGCGGCGGGGAACTTCTCGAACGCGAACCGGGGTACCTTCACCACGACGTAGTCCAGCGACGGCTCGAACGCGGCCGGGGTCTCCCGGGTGATGTCGTTGGGGATCTCGTCCAGGGTGTACCCGATGGCCAGCTTCGCCGCGATCTTCGCGATCGGGAAGCCGGTGGCCTTCGAGGCGAGCGCCGACGAGCGGGACACCCGCGGGTTCATCTCGATCACCACGAGCCGGCCGTCGCGCGGGTTGACCGCGAACTGGATGTTGCAGCCGCCGGTGTCCACCCCGACCTCGCGCAGCACCGCGATGCCCAGGTCGCGCATCCGCTGGTACTCCACGTCGGTCAGGGTCATCGCCGGGGCCACGGTCACCGAGTCGCCGGTGTGCACGCCCATCGGGTCGACGTTCTCGATGGAGCACACGACCACCACGTTGTCGTGGCGGTCGCGCATCAGCTCCAGCTCGTACTCCTTCCAGCCGAGCACGCTCTCCTCGATGAGCACCTCGTGGATCGGGCTCGCGGCGAGACCCGTACCGGCGATGCGCTCCAGGTCGTCGGTGGTGTGCGCCATTCCGGAGCCCAGACCGCCCATGGTGAACGACGGCCGGATCACCACGGGCAGCCCGAGGTCGGCCACGGCCGCGCGCACCTCGTTCATCGAGTGGCACACCCCGGACCGGGGTACCTCTCCCCCGGCCTGCGCCACGATCTCCTTGAAGAGCTGCCGGTCCTCGCCCCGGCGGATCGCGTCGATGTTGGCGCCGATCAGCTCCACGCCGAACTTGGCCAGCACGCCCGCGTCGTGCAGCGCCACGGCGGTGTTCAGGGCGGTCTGCCCGCCGAGCGTGGGCAGCAGCGCGTCCGGCCGCTCCCGGGCGATGACCGCCTCGACGAACTCGGGTGTGATGGGTTCGACGTAGGTGGCGTCGGCGAACTCGGGGTCGGTCATGATGGTCGCCGGGTTGGAGTTGACCAGCGACACCCGCAGCCCTTCGGCGCGCAGCACCCGGCAGGCCTGGGTACCGGAGTAGTCGAACTCGCAGGCCTGCCCGATGACGATCGGCCCCGAGCCGATGACGAGCACGTGCGACAGGTCGCTCCGCCTAGGCATCGGCGTCAACTCCACGCTGAGCCGGTCGGTCCGTCTCGACAAGCTCGACGAAGCGGTCGAAGAGGTAGTCGGCGTCGTGCGGCCCGGCGGCCGCTTCCGGGTGGTACTGGACGGTGAACGCCGGTACGTCCCGGCAGCGCAACCCCTCCACCACGTCGTCGTTGAGGCACACGTGGCTCACCTCGACCGCACCGAAGTCGGTGTCCACAGTGGACTCCAGCGGCGCGGACACCGCGAACCCGTGGTTGTGCGAGGTCACCTCCACCTTTCCGGTGGCCTTGTCGAGCACCGGCTGGTTGATGCCCCGGTGCCCGTACCTCAGCTTGTAGGTGGAGAAGCCCAGTGCCCGGCCGAGGATCTGGCTGCCGAAGCAGATCCCGAACAGCGGGGTCCCTTCCGCCAGCACCGCTCGCGCCAGCTCCACGGCGTGGTCCGCCGTGGCCGGGTCCCCCGGCCCGGGCGAGAAGAACACCGCATCCGGGTTCACCGCGGAGATATCCTCCACTGTGGACGTTGCCGGCAGGATGTGCGTGGTGACCCCGCGCGCGGCCAGCCGCCGGGCCACGTTGCGCTTGATCCCGAAGTCCAGCGCGGCGACCGTGAGCCGGTGCTCCCCCCGCGCCGCCACGACGTAGGGGGCGGCGGTGGTCACCTCCGCCGACAGGTCGGCACCGAGCATCTGCGGCGACTCGAGTACCCGTTGCCGCAGCGCGGCCGCGTCACCGTCCACACTGGACACTCCGACCCGCATGGCGCCCCGCTCGCGCAGGTGCCGGGTCAGCGCCCGGGTGTCGATGCCGCAGATGCCGACCACGCCCTCGGTGTCCAGCCGGTCCTCCAGCTCCCCGGTGGCCCGCCAGTTGGACGCCAGCCGGGCCGGGTCGCGCACGACGTAGCCGGCGACCCAGATCCGCACCGACTCGTCGTCCTCGTCGTTGACGCCGGTGTTGCCGATGTGCGGCGCGGTCTGCACGACGACCTGGCGGTGGTAGGACGGGTCGGTCAGCGTCTCCTGGTACCCGGTCATGGCGGTGGAGAACACCGCCTCGCCGAACGCCTCCCCGACGCTGCCGTACGCCTCGCCCCGGAACGTCCGCCCGTCCTCCAGGACGAGGATCGCCGGCCTTCTCACCGGACCGCCTTTCCGTCCAGCACGGTGGGTTCCCCGCGCAGGAGCGTGGCCACCACCCGGACCGGGAGGTTCATCCCGGCGTAGGGGGTGTTGCGGCTGCGGGAGGCCAGCGCCCCCGGGTCCACCGTCCAGGTGCCGGCCGGGTCGACCAGGGTCAGGTTCGCCGGTACCCCCGGAGCCGGGTCCTGCCCGTGCTCGGCGAGCCCGGCGATGCGGGCCGGTACCCGCGACATCCGCGTGGCGATGGCATCCCAGGACAGGCCGACGGAGCGGACCACCGACAGGGCGGTCTCCAGGCCGAGCATGCCCGGCCGGGCGTACGCCCACTCGCACTCCTTGTCCTCCACCGCGTGCGGCGCGTGGTCGGTGGCCACCGCGTCGATCACGCCCTCGGCCAGCGCCGCCCGCAGCGCGGCCACGTCGGCGCCGGTGCGCAGCGGCGGGTTCACCTTGAACACCGGGTCGTACGACTGGGCCCGGGTGTCGGTCAGCAGCAGGTGGTGCGGGGTGACCTCGGCGGTGATCCGGATGCCGCGCTGCTTGGCCCAGCGCAGGATCTCCACGCTGCCGGCGGTGGAGACGTGGCAGACGTGCAGCCGGGACCCGACGTGCCCGGTGAGCAACGCGTCCCGCGCGATGATCGCCTCCTCGGCCACCGCCGGCCAGCCGGCCAGGCCCAGGCGTGCGGACACGTCGCCCTCGTGCATCTGCGCCCCGACGGTGAGCCGGGGCTCCTCGGCGTGCTGGGCGACCACCCCGTCGAACGCCTTGACGTACTCCAGCGCGCGGCGCATCAGCCGGGGATCGGACACGCAGTGGCCGTCGTCGGAGAAGATGCGCACCCGCGCGGCGGAGGTGGCCATCGCGCCCAGCTCGGCCAGGCGCTCGCCGGCCAGGCCCACGGTCACCGCGCCGACCGGCTGCACGTCGACCAGCCCGGCGGCGCGGCCCAGCCGCCAGACCTGCTCGACCACCCCGGCCGTGTCGGCGACCGGCTCGGTGTTGGCCATCGCGCACACCGCCGTGTACCCGCCCAGCGCCGCCGCGCGCGACCCGGTCTGCACCGTCTCGGCGTCCTCGCGCCCGGGCTCGCGCAGGTGGGTGTGCAGGTCGACCAGGCCGGGCAGGGCGACCAGGCCGGCCGCGTCGATCACCTCGGCGCGCGGGTCGGCGGCGTCCGGGCCGACCGCCGCCACGACGCCGTCGCGGACCAGCAGGTCGGTGGCCGGACCGTCGACGATCGACGCGCCCTTGACGAGGTACGTGGTCACTTGTGTTGCCCTCCCAGCAGCAGGTACAGCACGGCCATCCGGACGCTGACCCCGTTGGCCACCTGCTCGACGATCGTCGAGCGGGGCGAGTCGGCCACGTCCGGGCTGATCTCCATGCCCCGGTTCATCGGTCCGGGGTGCATCACGATGGCGTGCTCGGGCAGCCTGCTCATGCGGACCCGATCCAGCCCGTACCGCCGCGCGTACTCCCGGACCGACGGGAAGTACGCGTCGTCCATCCGTTCCCGCTGCACCCGCAGCATCATCACCACGTCGGCGTCGGGGAGCACGGCGTCCAGGTCGTAGCTGGTCTTCGCCGGCCACGCGTCCACCCCGACGGGCAGCAGCGTCGGCGGCCCGACCAGGGTCACCCGGGCGCCGAGCGTGTGCAGCAGCAGCACGTTGGAGCGGGCCACGCGGCTGTGCAGCACGTCGCCCACGATCGCCACGGACAGCCCGTCCAGCCGGCCCAGCCGGGCCCGCATGGTGTACGCGTCCAGCAACGCCTGGGTCGGGTGCTCGTGGGTACCGTCGCCGGCGTTGAGCACCGTCCCGTCGATCCAGGTGGCCAACCGGTGCGGGGCACCCGAGGCCGGGTGCCGGATCACCACCGCGTCGGCGCCCATCGCCTGCAGGGTCAGCGCGGTGTCCTTGAGGCTCTCCCCCTTGGAGACGCTGGACCCCTTGGCGGAAAAGGTGATCACGTCGGCGCTCAACCGCTTGGCCGCCGCCTCGAAGGAGATCCGGGTGCGGGTGGAGTCCTCGTAGAAGAGGTTGACCACGGTCCGCCCGCGCAGCGTGGGCAGCTTCTTGACCTCGCGCCCGGCGAGGTTGGCCAGCTCGGCGGCGGTGTCGAGGACCAGCGTGGCGGTGTCGGCGGTGAGGTCGGCGGCCGACAGCAGATGAGTGATCAAGGCTTCTCCTCCAGCCGTACCTCGTCGACCCCGTCCACCTCGGTCAGCAGGACGTGCACGCTCTCGGTCAGCGCGGTGGGGATGTTCTTGCCGACGTAGTCGGCGCGGATCGGCAGCTCCCGGTGGCCCCGGTCGACCAGGACGGCGAGCTGCACCACCCGGGGCCGGCCGAGGTCCTTCAGGGCGTCCAGGGCGGACCGGACGGTGCGCCCGGAGAACAGCACGTCGTCGACCAGGATCACCCGCCGGGCGTCGATGCCCTCGGGTGGCAGGTCGGTGTGGCCGACCGCGCGGGTACCGCGCAACCGCAGGTCGTCGCGGTAGAGGGTGACGTCCAGCGCGCCGGCCGGGACCTCGACGCCCTCGAAGGCGCGGATCCGGGCGGCGAGCCGGCGGGCCAGGGGTACCCCCCGGGTCGGGATGCCGAGCAGCACGCAGTCCCGCGCGCCTTCGGTCTTCTCCAGGATCTGGTGGGCGATGCGGTCGACCATCCGGGCCAGCTCGGCGCCGCTGAGAATGGTCTTGCCGGACACCGGCCCGGCCGCTCGTGGGTGCGCCACGGTGGACCTCCTTCCCCGCCTCACGGGACGGGTCGTTAAAGGATGTCTGGTACCTTTCGGGGCCGTATGACCAGCCCCGATTGGCTGGAGTGACCCTATCAGGCGCCCAGATCGCGAAACGGCTGGGCCGCAACACTTGACCGCGTGTCGCATCCCGGTTACGGTCACGCTCCGTAGCGAATTACCGGGAGAACCCCTGCGCCAGTGACTGGGAGTGTCCACATGCCCTCTGAGTACGCCAAGTCCCTTGGCGCCCGCCTGCGCTCCATCCGCCAGCAGCAAGGCCTGTCCCTGCAGGGCGTGGAGGAGAAGTCGGCCGGGCGCTGGAAGGCCGTCGTGGTCGGCTCCTACGAGCGCGGCGACCGGGCGGTCACGGTGTCCCGCCTCGCCGAGCTCGCCGACTTCTACCGGGTACCCGTGGCCGAGCTGCTCCCGGAAGGCAGCGGCATACGTCACGAGTCGGCCGGAAAGATCGTGCTCGACCTGGAGAAGCTCTACGACCAGGCGGCCGAGGAGCTGGCCTACGTCGCCAAGTACGCCCGGGCCATCCAGCAGCAGCGCGGCGACTACAACGGCCGGGTGCTCTCGATCCGCGCCGACGACCTGCGGGCGCTCGCGATCGTCTACGACTCGTCCCCGTCCGGCCTGGTGGAGCGCCTCACCGAGGCCGGCATGCTGGTCACCGACCCCCGGGCGATGTTCCAGTAGGGGTCTCCCGCGACATGGCGAAGGGCCCCGTCCGGGGCCCTTCTGCTTTCTCAGACGCGCGAACCCCGCCCCGGGGTTGCCTCAGCGGCTGGCGTACTCGGCGATGCGCCCCAGGACGCCGTTGAGGAAGCGGGGCGAGTCCTCGGTGGACAGTTGCCGGGAAAGCTCCATCGCCTCGGTGATCGCCACCGGGTCGTCGATGTCGTCGGCGTAGAGCAGCTCATAGACGGCGATGCGGGCGAGGTTGCGGTCCACGGGCGGCATCCGCTCCAGCGTCCAGCCCTCGGCGTAGCTGCCGATCAGCTCGTCGATCCGGTCCCGGTGGGCCACCACCCCCTCCACGAGGGTGATCGCGTAGTCCAGGTGGGGCGGGCGGGGCGGCTCGATCCGCGCGATCGCCTCGCGCAGCACGTCGGGGATCGGCACGCCGCGCAGGTCGGCCTCGTACAGCACGTCGAGCGCCCGCTTGCGGGACTTGCGCCGCGCCGACATCGGCGTCTTGGGACCCTCGGCCATCGGCGTCAGGCGCGGCCGAGGTAACGACCGTCGCGGGTGTCGACCTTGATCTTCTCACCCGTCGAGATGAACAGCGGCACCTGCACGGTCGCCCCGGTCTCCACGGTCGCCGGCTTGGTGCCCCCGGTAGACCGGTCACCCTGCAGCCCCGGCTCGGTGTAGGTGATCTCCAGGACCACGCCCGTGGGGAGCTCGACGTAGAGCGGCACCCCCTCGTGGGTGGCCACCGTCACCTCGGCCTCGGGGAGCAGGTAGCGAGCCGAGTCGCCGACGGTGCCGGCCGGTACGTGGATCTGGTCGTACGACTGCAGATCCATGAACACGAACTCCTCGCCGTCGGCGTAGAGGTACTGCATGGTGCGCTTGTCGACGGTGGCGGTGTCGACCTTGGTGCCGGCGTTGAAGGTCTTGTCCACGACCTTGCCGGAGAGCACGTTCTTCAGGGTCGTGCGCACGAACGCCCCGCCCTTACCCGGCTTCACGTGCTGGAACTCCACGACGGACCACAGCTCGCCGTCGAGGTTGAGAACCAGCCCGTTCTTGAGGTCGTTCGTGGTGGCCATATCCTGCCCTGCTCATGGATGCGTCAAAGGACGCGGCAAGTCTACCGGCTCCCCCGCGCGGCCCTTGGCGAGGTGCGCCAGCGCCAACCGGTACCCGTCGACGCCCAGCCCGCAGATGACGCCGGTGGCGACGGCGGAGACCACCGAGTGGTGCCGGAACTCCTCCCGGGCGTGGATGTTGGAGATGTGCACCTCGACGAGCGGCGCGCGCAGCAGGGCGCAGGCGTCCCGAAGAGCGTACGAGTAGTGCGACCACGCGCCGGGGTTCAGCACGACCGCCGCGCCCTCGTCGGCGGCCGCGTGCAGCCAGGCCAGCATCTCGTGCTCGGCGTCGGTCTGCCGGACCGTCACCGCCAGCCCCAGCTCCTTGCCGACCCGCTCGCACATGGCGGCCAGGTCCGCGTAGGACGTCAGCCCGTAGATGTCGGTCTGCCGGGTACCCAGCCGCCCGAGGTTCGGCCCGTTGAGCACATGGACGTTCACGCAGCCTCCTCGCGTCCCGCTCGCCGACGCTCGCTCACGCACACACCTCCGCGTAGGCGGCTTCCAGCAGGGCCTCCGGCGGATCGCGCAGGATCGTCGGCTTGGCCAGGTCGTCCAGCACCACGAAGCGCAGCGTGGCGCCCCGGGTCTTCTTGTCCACGCGCATCGCGGCGCGCAGCTCGGGCCACGCCGACGCCGGGTAGCCGACCGGCAGGCCGAGCGCGGTGAGGACCGCCCGGTGCCGCTGTGCCACCTCGGGCGCGAGGCGCCCCGAGTGGCGCCCGAGCGCGGCGGCGAAGACGAGCCCGACGGAGACGGCGTGGCCGTGCCGCCACCGGTACCCTTGATGCTTCTCGATGGCGTGCCCCAGCGTGTGGCCGTAGTTGAGGATCTCCCGTAGCCCCGACTCGCGCAGGTCCTCGGAGACGACGCGGGCCTTGACGCGTACCGACCGCTCGACCAGCTCGCGCAGGCTGGCCGCCCAGCCGGGTCCCTCGATCAGGTCCAGGATCGCCGGGTCGGCGATGAACCCGCACTTGACCACCTCGGCGAGCCCCGCGACCAGATCGACCGGCGGCAGGGTGTCCAATGTGGACAGGTCGCAGAGCACGCCGGCCGGCGGATGGAACGCGCCGACGAGGTTCTTGCCGGCGGCGGTGTTGACCCCGGTCTTGCCGCCGACCGCCGCGTCCACCATGCCGAGCAGGCTGGTCGGCACGTGCACCACCCGCACGCCGCGCAGCCAGCAGGCCGCGACGAAGCCGGCCACGTCGGTCACCGCCCCGCCGCCGACGCCGACGACCGCGTCGGTCCGGGTGAAGCCCGCCGCGCCCAGCGCGTCCCAGCACCGGGCGGCGACCTCGACCGTCTTGCCGGCCTCGGCGTCGGGCAGCTCGACCGGCAGCGGGGTCGCGTCGAGCACCTCGCAGACCCGGGTGGCGTACTCCTTGAGCGGCGGCGCGTAGAGCACCGCCACCCGCGCGGCGCCGGGCAGCATCGGCGGCAGCGCGGCGAGCAGGTCCCGGCCGACGAGCACGTCGTACGGGCGCTCGCCGCCGACGGCGATCGAGGTGTGATTCATCGCCGGCCAGCGTAGTCGGCGAGTCTCGCGGCGTGCGCGGCCAGGGCGGCGCGCAGCTCGGCGGGTTCCTCGACGGTGAACGCCCACGGGAGCCCGGCGAGCAGCCGCGCCATGCCGTCGAGGTGTTCGGCCCGGCAGTCCAGCCGGGTGCCGCCGTCGACCTCGGTGAGCCGGCCGACCGTGCGGGGGATGACCGGGCGGACCGCGTCGGGCGGGGCCTCGACGCGCACCACGACCGCCCAGCGGTACGGCACCCGGGCCAGGCCGGCGGCCACCTGCGCGACGGCGTCGAAGCCCTCGGGTACCGCGAAGGTGCCCTCGCGCGCGGTCACCGCCCGCACCCGGTCCAGGCGGAACGTGCGCACGTCGCCCCGCGAGTGGTCGTACCCCGTGACGTACCAGCGGCCGCCGTGGAACACCACGCCGTAGGGGTCCAGCTCCCGTTCCGACGGCCCGCCGCGCCAGTTGCGGTAGGTCAGGGCGACCCGGCACCGCTGGCTCGCCGCCTCACCGAGGGCCAGCAGCACCGGCGTGGCCGCGCCGGGGGCGGACCGCGGCTCGCGCAGCGTGAACCCCAGCGCGTCCTCCAGCGCCGTGACCTTGGCGGCGAGCCCGTCCGGCAGGACCCGGCGCAGCTTGGCCAGCGCGCTGGCACCCGCGGCGCGCTCCGTGGCCAGCCCGAGCCGGTGCGCGGCGAGCAGCCCGAGGACCACCGCGACCCCCTCGTCCTCGGTGAACATCAGTGGCGGCAGCTTGTACCCCGGGCGCAGCCGGTACCCGCCGTAACGGCCCCGCGTGGCGCTCACCGGGATGCCGAGCTGGGCCAGGGTGTCCGTGTACCGCCGCACCGTGCGCTCGTCGACACCCAGCCGCCGGGCCAGCTCCCCGCCGGTCAGCACGTGGTGCGCCTGGAGCAGCTCCAGCAGCGCGAGCACCTTGCCCGCCGGATGTGACACGGCTCACCCCACCAATCCGGCCTGCGACTTCTCCTGTCCGGTGAGCCTCCGTCAAAAGACGCCTCCGGCTAACCGGACGGAATCCGCCCGGATAACCATCTAGCGTACGCCCCATGACGACCTTCGTACTCGTTCCCGGAATGTGGATCGGCGCCTGGGCCTGGCGCAACGTCACCGCCCGGCTGCGTGCCGCCGGCCACGAGGTTTACCCGCTGACCCTCACCGGCGTGGCCGACCGGCAGCACGTCGGCGGCCCGCAGACCGACCTGGACACGCACACCACCGACATCACCGCGCTGGTCGAGGCGGAGGAGCTGACCGACGTGGTGCTCGTCGGGCACAGCTACGGCGGCTCCCCGGTCACCGCAGCGGCCGACCGGATCCCCGACCGCATCCGCCACCTGGTGTACGTGGACAGCGGGCCGCTGCCGGACGGCACCTCGCAGCTCGACACCGAGGGGCCGGACACGCGCACCCCGCCACCGGCCGACGGGTGGCGGCTGCCGCCCCGGTCCTGGGACGCCGCCGCCGATCCGGTCCTGCTCGCGGGGCTGTCCCCGGAGACGCTCGCCATGCTGGAGCGGCGGGCCACGCCGCACCCGTATGCCTCGGTCCGGCAGCCGCTCACCCGGACCGGTGCCGGGGACAAGCTGCCGCGGACCCTGATCGCCTGCACGTTCCCGCTCGACGTGGTGCGCTCGATGATCTCGCAGGGGCACCCCTACTTCGCCGGGCTCGCCGACGCCACGCTCGTCGGCCTGCCGACCGGGCACTGGCCGATGTTCAGCGAACCGGTCGCACTCGCCGACGCCCTGGCCGCGATCTGACCCGAGATCTTGGACGCGGGTACCCCCTTCCAGGTGGAGAGGTGCTAGCGTCCAGGATCTCCCGGAGGGAGGGCGCGCAGCACCGCCGCCGCGGCCTCCTCGGGGGTGATCCCGTCGGTCTTCACGACGACGGTCGCGACCTCCTCGTAGAGCGGCCGGCGCTGATCGAGCAGGTACCGCATGGTGGCCCGCGGGTTGATCGCGAGCAGCGGCCGGCCCACGCCCATGCCCACCCGGTGCATGACGTCGGTCAGCTCCACCGACAGGAACACGACGGTGTGCCCGCGCAGCCGCGCCCGGGTCTCGTCGGCGAGGATCGCGCCCCCGCCCAGCGCGAGGACCCCCGGGTGGGCGTCGAGCGCGTCGGCGACCGCGGTGCGCTCCAGGGCCCGGAAGTGCTCCTCCCCGTCGTCGACGAAGACCTCCGGGATGGGCTTGCCGGCGCGCGCCTCGATGATCGCGTCGGTGTCCTGGAACGGTACCCCCAGCCGCGCGGCGACCAGCTCGCCGACCGTGGTCTTCCCGGCCCCCATCGGGCCCACGAGCACGCACACCGGGCTCATCGGATCACCAGGCTCTCCAGGTAGCCGGCGACGTTGCGGCGCACCTCGGCGACCGAGTCACCGCCGAACTTCTCGGTCGCGGCCTGGGCCAGGACCAGTGCCACCATCGCCTCGGCGACCACGGCGGCGGCCGGTACGGCACACACGTCCGAACGCTGGTTGATGGCCGTGGCCGGCTCCCCCGTCACCACGTCCACAGTGGACAGTGCCCGGTTGAGTGACGAGATCGGCTTCATCGCCGCCCGCACGCGCAGTGGCTCACCGGTGGTGATCCCGCCCTCCAGCCCGCCGGCCCGGTCGGTCAGCCGCCGTACCCCGTCGGCGCCCGGCACGATCTCGTCGTGCGCCTGCGAGCCGCGCGAGCGCGCCTGCGTGAACGCCTCGCCGATCTCCACGCCCTTGATCGCCTGGATCGACATCAGCGCCGCGGCCAGCCGGGCGTCCAGCTTGCGGTCCCACTGCACGTGGCTGCCCAGCCCCGGGGGTACCCCGTAGGCGAGCACCTCGACGATCCCGCCCAGCGTGTCCGCCTCGCGCTTGGCCGCGTCGACCTCCTCGACCATCCGCGCGCTGGCTTCCGGGTCGAGGCAGCGCAACGGGTCCGCGTCGATGCGCTCGGCGTCCTCCGGCCGGGGCAGCAGGCCGGGCTTGACCGCGACGGTGCCCAGCTCCACCACGTGGGACACGATGTCGATGCCCAGGGCCTGCTGGAGCAGCGCCTTCGCGACGGTGCCCACGGCCACCCGGGCCGCGGTCTCCCGGGCGCTGGCCCGCTCCAGGATCGGGCGGGCGTCGGTGAACCCGTACTTCTGCATCCCGGCCAGGTCGGCATGCCCGGGCCGGGGCCGGGTGAGCGGCGCGTTGCGGGCCTGGGCGGCCAGCACCTCCGGGTCGACCGGGTCGGCCGCCATCACCGTCTCCCACTTGGGCCACTCGCTGTTGCCCACGCGGACGGCGACCGGGCTGCCGAGCGTGACGCCGTGCCGGAGGCCACCGATGATCTCCACCTGGTCCTGCTCGAACGACATCCGGGCGCCGCGACCGTAGCCCAGCCGGCGCCGGGCCAGCTCGTGCACGATCTCGGCGCTGGTCACCCGGACCCCGGCGGGTACCCCTTCCAGCAGCGCGACGAGGGCGGGACCATGCGACTCCCCAGCGGTCAACCAGCGCAGCACGGCGTCAGTCTGTCACGCCCTACCCACCCGGATGGCCGTCGCCCCGCTGGTCCCGGCCGTCGAGCAGGGACGGGTCGCGGCGGATCAGCTCCGCCAGCCGGGCCGCCGTCTCGTCCGACGTCTCGGCGATCCGGTTCGGTACCGGACCGGGCGGCGGCGGCTGCGGCTGCGGCTGGGGCTGCGGCTCGGACCGGCTCGCCACCAGCTGCCCCTCCCGCCAGCCGAGCTGGGCGGTCATGCGGGCCTCGGCGTTCTCCACGGTCACCGTGACCTCCACCTGGCCGTGGCGGTGCAGGACGGTGGCGATCGCCTCGATCACCTCGTCGACGACCGGCTCCAGCCGACCGGCGGCCGAGCTGGCCAGCCGCTGGCGCAGCGCATCCCACCGGTGCATCCGCACCAGGGGGTCGTCCAGTCCGCCGTCCATCGTGCCCCTCTCGCCCGCCGTCAGTGGGTACGCTGCCGGGTCGCGCGCGCCAACGCCCGGTCCAGTACGGCCAGCAGCGCGTCGCGCACCGACAGCCGGTCGCGCGCGTCGAAGGCGACGACCGGGATGTCCTCGTTTACCGCCAGTGCCCAGCGCACCTCCTGCAGTTGGTGCGCCAGCCGTCCGTAGAAGGCGTTGACCGCCACGACGAAGGGGAGGCCCACCTGCTCGAAATAGTCCACCGCGGGATAGCAGTCGTCCAGCCGGGTGCTGTCCACGACGACCAGCGCGCCCAAGGCCCCGCGCGCCAGGTCGTCCCACATGAACGCGAAGCGGGCCTGGCCCGGCGTGCCGAACAGGTACAGCTTCAGGCTGTGGTCGATGGTCACGCTGCCGAAGTCCATCGCCACGGTGGTCGCGGTCTTCGCGCTGTTGCCGGGAAAGGGGTCCACGCCGACCGACGCCGCGGTCATCTCCGCCTCGGTGGTCAACGGGGCGATCTCCGAGATCGCCCCGACCGTGGTGGTCTTTCCGACGCCAAAGCCGCCGGCCACGACAATCTTGACGGGTACCGGCGGTTTGCGCTTGGTGGCGCCGTTAGGTGAGCGCGCGTAGTCCACGGATCACTCGCATGATGGTGTCGGGGTCGTCGGGGCGGGGCACGTCGACCGTGTGCACGTCGAGGTAGCCGGCGGTACGCAGGTCATTGACCAGGATCCGGGTCACGTCCAGGTGCAGGCGCAGCCGGGCGGAGATCTCCGCCACCGACACCGGCTGCTCGCAGAGCACGACGATGGCCTGGAGCTCGGGAGTCAGCCGGTGCAGCGGGGCCTGCTGGCGGCCGAGGCCGTCCAGCCGCGAGGTCACCTGGGTCTCGATCCCGATGTCCGAGTCGGTGCCGAGCACCCGGCCGGAGGTCAGGACGAACGGCCGGGGCGCGGTGGTACCGGCTCCGGTGGATGGCACCGGGGACGGTCCCGGCTCCGACGTGGGCATGGGCGCGCCGAGGAACGGCCGGATCCGGGCGGATCCGTCCTCCCCCGAGCCCTTCTCCCACGGCGAGAAACTCACAACTGCACAGCGTTCTTAAGCTCGATGATCAGACGCGGGGTAAGCGCACCGCCGGCGCGGTTGGCGAACAGTGTCATCTCGTAGGCGACGGCACCGAGGTTGGCCGAGCGGTCGGCGATCACCCCGAGGACGGAGCCGGCGCTGATCGAGGTGACCAGCAGGTATCCGTTGGACATGTCCACGATCACCCGGTTCAGCCCCCCGAGGGCGTACCAGTGGGCCGCCCCGCCGGCCAGGCTCGTGATGCCCGAGACTACCGCGGCCAGCCGCTCCGCGTTGGCCCGGTCGCGGCTCGCCGACATCGCCATCAGCAGCCCGTCGGAGGACACCGCCACCGCCTCCAGCACTCCGGCCGTACCAGACGTGAACGAGTCCAGCAGCCAGTTGAAGGTCTGCGCCTCGGGGCTGAGCTGGATCGTCTGGTGCCCCGGCTGGCTCTGGCGCTCGGCACTGTCATGGATGAACGGAGTGGTCATCGTGGCCCTTTCCTACTGGTGGTCACGGGCGTCGTGTAAGGCTCGCAGGACGCCCGCCTCGAACTGTTCGACGAGGTCCCGGGCCTCGTCTGGGTTGGGTGGCGGCTGGTGGGGGATGGCGTTGCCGAGGGGTACCGTGCCCTGGACGGCGCTCAGCGTGGCACCCGGTACCCGCCGGCTCAGGGGCGCGGCCTGCGGTGCCGGCCCGCCCCGGGCCACGAGCTGCGGGGCCGGTGCCTCGTAGGCCTGGCGCTGCGCCCGGCGTACCCCCGCTTCGAACTCGTCGACCGTGGCCTGGGCCAGCGCGGCGTCCGCCGGCGCCGGCGCGGGTGCCGGCACGGGACTGTGGGGCCGCGGCGGCATCTCGACCGGCCGCTGCGCCCCGGGTACCCGCTGCCGCAGCGGCGGCGCCGCGACCGCCGGTCCCCGGGACATCGGATCGGGATCGATCGGGACCCGGCGCTGGACCGGGATGAAGGCGTTCCACCGGCCGCCCGTCTCGATCGAATGGTTGGCCCGCTGCAGCGCCTCGACGTCGAACGGCACCGCGCTGAGCGCCGCCGGCACGACCGTCGGCAGCGCGGCCCGGTTGGCCGGCGCGATCGGCTCCGGCGCCGGTACCGGTACCGGCGCCGCGGCGAGCAGCCGCTCGCCGATCGCGACCGTGGCGGTCAGCCCGCCGCCCGGGGTCGGCCAGAGCGCGACGCCCAGGCCGTGCCGGCGGGCCAGCCGGCCCACCACGAACAGGCCGAGCACCTCGGTCGGGGCCAGGTCGAGCCGTTCCCGCCGGGCCAGCCGCGCGTTCTCCTCGGCCAGCCGCTCGGGGGACAGCCCGATGCCGTGGTCGATGACCGCGATCTGGATGCCGTAGGCGGTCGGCTGGGCGGCGACCGTCACCCGGGTGTGCGGCGGGGAGAAGACCGTCGCGTTCTCCATCAGCTCGGCCAGGACCAGCACCAGATCGTTGATCGCGTTGGGTACCAGGGCGATCCCGGGCGGTACCTCGACGTCGACCCGCACGTAGTCCTCGATCTCGCCCAGCGCGAGCCGCACGATGTCGGTCAGGGCCAGCGGGTTGACGTGCTCGTTGGTGCTCGTCGCGCCGGAGAGCACGACCAGGCTGCCGGCGTTGCGGGACAGGCGGCTGGACACGTGGTCCAGGCGGTACAGGTGTTGCAGGCGGTCGGGGTCGGACTCGTCGCGCTCCAGCCGGTCGATCAGCGCGATCTGCCGGCCCACCAGGTTCTGCGTGCGGCGGCCGACGTGACCGAACATCTGTGCCACGTTGCGCCGGCTGGCCACCTGGCGCTCGACCAGCCGGGCGGCGGTACCCTGCACCCGCTCGAACGCCCGGGCCAGATCGCCCACCTCGTCGCGGGCGCTGACCTCGACCGGTTCGAGCTGGATCTGCGCGGCCGACTCGGCCTCGTCGTCGGCCACCCGGACCAGCTCGGCCTCGGTCACCCGGGCGACCCGGTCGGCGGAGGTGGTCAGCCGGGTCAACGGGCGGGCCACCGCCCGGCCCACGACCATCACCAGGAGTACCACCACGAGCAGGACCAGCAGGGCCAGCCCACCGACGACGTACGCCGCGGTCAGCGCCTGGTTCTTCTGCTTGGTCACCTCGGTGGTGACGTCACTGATGATCTTCTGTTCGACCACCCGGCCGACGCCGACGAGGGACTCCAGCGCCGGGAAGACCAGTTGCGGGGTCAGCTTCGCGAAGCTGGCCAGCGGATCGGAGTCGGTGGCGCCGGAGAAGTCCTTGCCCAGCCGGTTGTTCGCCTCGTCCTGCACCTTCGTGTACAGCGCGACCTGCTCGGCCGTCGCGAACGTGGTGAGCCGGTTGGCCTGCGCCTGGAGGACCGCCACGGTTGTCATGTACGGCAACAGCGCCCGCGGGTCCTTGGACAGCACCGCGACGAGCAGGTCGGCGGCGCCGATGCTGATGCCCTCGTCGGTGCGCAGCGCGGCGTCCAGGGCCACCACCTGGCGGCCCTCGGTCGTCTTGACGTCGACGCCGTCCTCCAGGCGCAGCGCGTCGATCAACCCCTTGATCACGTCGCCGTACCGGGCGAGCAGCTTGTCCGGTGCCGCCGCGCCCTTCGGCAGGGCGGCGCGCAGCTCGCCCAGGCTCCCGATCGCGTCCATCGCCTTGACCACCCCGGCGTCGGGGTGCTCGCCGAGGCCGCGCTTCACGTCGGCCGCGTGCTGGGTGACCGCGGCCACCTGCGACTGCAGCCGGGTCGGGTCGACCATCCGGCCGAGGAACCCGATGGAGAGCAGGCGCTCCTGCTGGAGATCCTGGACGAGCGCACCGACCTGCCCGGCCACGCGTACCGTGTCGGCGGTGCCGGCGGCCCGCCGGGCCTGGTTGACCCGGCCAAGCACCAGGGGCACGGCGAGGATGACGACGGCCAGCAGCGGGATGGTGACGAGGAGGGCGAGCTTCCCCCGGATACGTAACCTACCGAGCAGCACGGGACCTATGACCGCCTCTCCAGACCATGTCCACGCCGTTGAGGGGTGATCGCCAAGCACCCACGGCAGAACCTAACCGAGTTGCCGCGCGTCACGCTCTTCGGCCGAACTGCCATTTCTCCCCGTGAACCGACATGCGTTTACTGGTTGACATCGCGCTTTCACTTGCCGTTTCAGATGCGTCCGCGATTCACGGCCTTAGGGGCCGTATGTCGCAAACTCGCGGTATCCTCGCCCGATCCTGCCTCGGATGTCGGAAACCCGACAGCGACGCTAGCGTCTCGCCGCCGCCTCGGACAAGGCGCGCCGCATCGCGTCGACCGGGGCGGACTGGCCGGTGAACAGCGTAAACTGCCGTACCGCCTGAGCGAGCAACAGGTCCAGGCCGGAGGCTACCGCACATCCGGCGGACCGGGCCGAGGCGGCCAGCGGGGTCGGCCACGGGTCGTACACCGCGTCGAAGACCACGGTCTCCGGACGCCACGGCACACCGAGCCCGTCGGCCGCGCCCTTCGGCACCGTGGAGATCACCAGATCCGCCCGGCCGCACCCGGCCGCGTCGGTGAAGTCGCCGTATACCAGCCGCAGGCCCAGGTGCTCGGCCACCGGACGCAACGCGTCGACCGCGGCCGGCCGGCGGGCGTACACGCTCACCTGCCGGGCGCCGAGGTGCTGGGCGGCGGCGAGCGCGGCCCGGGCGGTCCCCCCGGCGCCGAGGACCGCCGCGTGGTTGACGGTGGCCAGGCCGGCCGCCCGGAGCACGTCGACCATGCCGGGCGCGTCGGTGTTCTCCGCGTACCAGCCGTCGGACCGGGGTACCAGCGTGTTGGCCGCACCGAGCGCGGCGGCGACCGGGGCGACCTGGTCGGCCACCGTGAGAGCCACCTCTTTGAGCGGCATGGTCAGCGACAGCCCGGCCCACTCCGGGCCCAGCCGGGCCACCAGGTCGACCAGCTCGGCCTCGGCGCACTCGACCGCGGTGTAACGCCAGTGCGTCAGCCCCGCCGCCGCGTACCCGGCATTGTGGATCACCGGGGACAACGAGTGCGCGACGGGCTTACCCAGCACGGCCGCCCGGCTAGCCATCGCACACACCGATGGACACTCCGTTGGCGGCGGCCTCGTGGGTCTTCTTGCAGAACTCCGCGTGACTAGCGGCGAACGCGGTGTGCCCCTCCTTGTCGATCGCCAGGAAGTAGTAGTACCCGGACGGCGGCGCGGCCACGGCGGCGGTGAGCGCGTCCGCGCCGGGGTTGCTGATCGGGCCCGGCGGGAGACCGGGCTTGTCATAGGTGTTGTACGGGTTGCTCAGGTCGTGCAGCTGCCCGTTGGTCAGCGCGCCGGACGCCTTGGGCTCCTTGCCGGTGATCCGCAGCCAGTAGTTGACCGCGCTGTCCAGGCCCAGGCAGTTGCACGCGAAGGTCTTGTAGGCCCGGTTGTAGAGCACCCGGGCCACGCCGGGCATGTCCTGCGCGAACTTCGCCTCGACCTGGGCGATGGAGGCCGCGATGAGCGCCTCGAACGGCGAGATGTGCAGCGTGCTCTGCACCCGGTTGAGGAAGTCCAGCTTGGTTATCTGGGCGTTGAAGTTCGCGACGATCTTCTTGAGGATCGTGGTGGCGTCGGTACCCGGGTCGAACTCGTAGGTAGCCGGGTAGAGGAAGCCCTCGATCGACTTGATCAGCGGCTTGCCGTCCTGCCGGACGAACCAGTCCGGCGACACCCCCAGGGCCACCGGGTCCTTGGCGAGGTTCTGGAACTCGGCGACCGGGATGTTGGTCGACTTGGACAGCGCCGTGAACACCTCTAGCGAGATCATGCCCTCGGTGATGGTCACCCCGGAGGAGACCCGGTTGGCCAGGGTGTTGTCGGGGTTGCGGGCGAGCAGCATGTCCAGCGCCCGGCTCGCCTTCATGTGCTGGCGCAGCCGGTAGTACCCGACCTCGATGGTCTTGCTCTGCGGGTTGGCGTCGAAGGCGTTGACGAAGGCCTTGGTGCTCTTGACCACCTGGGCGTCGTAGAGCTTCTTGGCGATGTCCCGGCCGCTGTCGTTGGCGATGACCCGGACGGTGGCCTGGCCGTCGCCGTCGCCGGGGTAGTCCGGCACGGTGAAGAACGCCTTGATCCGGTCGATGCCGTACCAGCCGCCGGCGGCCAGCCCGGCGAGCAGGACCAACGTGACAAACAGCGCAAACAACGAACGGCCCCGCCGCTTCCGGGGCCGACCACCCCGGGCTGACGGGGCACCGCGCCCGGCCCGACGACGCCGATGTCGTCCTCGCTCCCAGTCGTCATCGAACGAGAGGTCCAACTCGTCGATCATCACGGCCGCCTCCGCTGGGCGTTGAGCCAGCTTTGCAGGATCTCCACCGCGGCGGCCTGGTCGACCACCGCCCGCTGCCGCCTCCCCCGGAGGCCACGTTCGGCCAGCTTACGGGAGGCGACGACGGTCGACATCCTCTCGTCGGACAACCGTACGGGAACCGGCATGATCGCGCGCGCCAGCCGCCCGGCGTACTCCCGGGCGTCGACCGCAGCCGGTCCCTCCCGACCCGCGAGGGTCACCGGCAGCCCCACCACCACCTCGACCGCCGCGTGTTCGGCCACCAGTTCGGCGATCCGCCGTACCCCGTCGTCGGCGGCGGTCCGGGCAACGGTCAGCAGCGGCGCGGCGAGGATCCCGTCGGGATCGCTGACCGCCACGCCGACTCGGACCTTTCCGACATCGACCCCCAGCCGCACGCCACGCCGCCAGATCTGGTCGTCGCCGGTCGGTGGCCCGTCGCTAGCCAGTAGTGATCAACTTCTCGATCGCCGCGAGGAGGCGGGGCGCCTCCTCGGCCGGTACCCCGCCGCCCTGGGCCAGCTCGGGGCTGCCTCCGCCGCGCCCGGACAGGGCCTGCTTGACCAGGTCGGTGGCGGACAGGCCGCGAGTGCGGGCCGGCCCGTTGACCGCGACCACCAGCGAGGCCTTCCCGCCCGCGCGGGCGGTCACCGCCACCACGGCCGGGCGGTCGCCGGCGATCTTGCCGCGGATCTCGTGGGCGAGGGTACGCACGTCGTTGGCGCCGGTGCCCTCGGGCGCCTCGGCGCCGACGTAGGCCGTGCCGCCCACGTCCTTCGCCGCCGCCGCGAGCCCGGCGGCGTTGCCCAGCACCATCTGGGCGCGCAGCTTGTCCAGCTCCTTCTCGGCGTCGCGCAGCGCCGCCACGGTCTGCTCGACCCGCTCGGCGACCTGCTCGTTGGGTACCCGGTACAGCTCGGCCAGCCGGGAGACCAGCAGGTGCTCCCGCGCCAGGAAGTCGAACGCGTCGATGCCGACCAGCGCCTCGACCCGGCGCACCCCGGACCCGATCGACGCCTCGTGCAGGATCTTGACCACCCCGAGCTGGCCGGAGCGCGCGGCATGGGTACCGCCGCACAGCTCGCGCGCGTAGTCGCCGACCTCGACGACGCGGACCTCGTCGCCGTACTTCTCGCCGAACAGCGCCATCGCGCCGATCCGGCGCGCCTCCTCCTGCGAGGTGACGAACGCGTGCACCTCCAGGTCGCTCATCAGCACCTCGTTGACCTGCTGCTCGACGTCGTGCAGCACGCTGGGCGGTACCGCCTGCGGGGTGTTGAAGTCAAAGCGCAGCCGACCCGGCGCGTTGAGCGAACCGGCCTGGGTCGCCGACTCGCCCAGGAAGTTGCGCATGGTCTGGTGCACCAGGTGGGTCGCCGTGTGCGCGCGGGAGATCGCCCGGCGCCGGGTGATGTCGATCTGCGCGTGCGCGTCGCGCCCCGGCCGGACCTCGCCGCGCAGCACCCGGCCCCGGTGCACGATCAGCCCGGGGACCACCTGCTGGACGTCGTGGATCTCCACCTCGCCGTCGTCGACCCAGATCAGCCCGGTGTCCGGCTGCTGGCCGCCGCCCTCGGCGTAGAACGGGGTGGCGTCGAGGACCAGCTCCACCTCGTCGCCCTCGGCGGCGCCGCCGACCGGCACTCCGGCGCGGTCGAGCACCGCGCGCAGCCGGGTCTCCCGGGCCACCTCGTGGTACCCGGTGAACTCGACCCGCCCGCCCTCGTCGAGCACCGTGCGGTAGCCGGACACGTCGGCGTGCCCGGTCTTGCGCGCCTGCGCGTCGGCCTTGGCCCGCGCGCGCTGCTCGGACATCAACCGGCGGAAGCCCTCGGTGTCGACGTCCAGGCCCTGCTCCGCCGCGATCTCCAGGGTCAGGTCGATCGGGAAGCCGTAGGTGTCGTGCAGCTGGAACGCCTTGTCGCCAGACAGGGTCCGGCCGCCCGCCTTCGTGGTCTCCGCGATCGCCACATCGAGGATCGTGGTGCCCTGCCGCAGCGTGGTGAGGAACGCCTCCTCTTCGCCGTAGGCGTACTGGGAGATGCGCCCGTACTCCTCCGCGACCTCGGGGTAGGACGGCGCCATGCAGTCGCGCGCGACCGGTAGCAGCTGGGGCAGCGCCGGCTCGTGCCAGCCGAGCAGGCGCATCGCCCGGACCGCCCGGCGCAGGATCCGCCGCAGCACGTAGCCCCGGCCCTCGTTGGACGGGGTGACGCCGTCGCCGATGAGCATCAGGGCGCTGCGCACGTGGTCGGCGATGACGCGCAGCCGCACGTCGTCCGGGTGCGACTCGCTGGCCGCGTGCCCCGAGTGCGCGCCGTACCGCTTGCCGGTCAGCTCCGCCGCCTTGTCCAGGATCGGCTTGACCTCGTCGATCTCGTACAGGTTGTCGACGTCCTGCAGCAGCGAGGCCATCCGCTCCAGGCCCATGCCGGTGTCGATGTTCTTCGCCGGCAGGTCGCCCAGGATCGGGAAGTCCTCCTTGACCCCGCCCGGACCGCGCTCGTACTGCATGAAGACCAGGTTCCAGAACTCCAGGTACCGGTCCTCGTCAACCTCCGGACCACCGGCCGGACCGTACTGCTCGCCGCGGTCCAGGTAGAGCTCCGAGCAGGGGCCGCACGGGCCGGGTACGCCCATGGACCAGAAGTTGTCCTTCATGCCCCGGCGCACGATGCGCTCCAGCGGTACCCCGGTCTGCCGCCAGATCTCGATCGCCTCGTCGTCGTCGAGGTAGACGGTGACCCAGATCTTCTCCGGGTCCAGGCCGTAGCCGCCGTGCTCCACCGACTTGGTGACCAGGTCCCAGGCCAGCGGGATGGCCCGCTCCTTGAAGTAGTCGCCGAAGGAGAAGTTGCCGTTCATCTGGAAGAACGTGCCGTGCCGGCTGGTCTTGCCGACCTCGTCGATGTCCGGCGTGCGGAGGCATTTCTGCACGCTGGCCGCGCGGGTGAACGGCGGCTTCTGCTGGCCGAGGAAGTTCGGCACGAACTGCACCATGCCGGCGTTGATGAACAGCAGGTTGGGATCGTCGATCGCGGGCAGCGGGGCGCTGGGGACGACGGTGTGCCCGTTTGCCTCGAAGTGCGCCAGGAACCGTCGCTTGATCTCCGCGGTTCTCATGTGCGGTCGCTACCCTCTTCCCGGTCCCGGTCGCCGAACTCCTCCAGCACCACGCCGTCGGCGAACGCGGCGTGGATCTCGTCCTCCCGCTCGGCCATGCCTTCGCGGACGTCGTCGACAAAGCTACGGATCGACTCCACGAACCCGCCAGCGCTATTGCGCGCCGAGGTCGCGATGGCGCCGGGGGTGAACGCGCGCGCCTTCTTCGACAGGGCGCGGTACACCAGGACGCCGACGGCCAGGCCGACGCCGAGCCACAGGGCGCGCTTCACCGGGTACCCCCTTCCCGGCGCGCCCGCTTGGCGGCCTTGCGCCGCTGGCTGAGCTCGTCGCGCAGCTCCCGTGTCTCCTCGGCCTGCCGGCGCTTGGCCGCGGCCTTACGCACCCCGTAGGAGAACGCGGCGACCTTGACCAGTGGGTTGGCCGCGGCGGCGCTGACCACGGTGCTCAGGTTGGCCACGTTCGCGGTGACCGTCTGGGCGTGCGCGGTGATGGTGTCCAGCCGGGCCAGTTGCAGGTTCACCCCGTCGAGCGAGGTGTGCACCTGGGTCAGGGCGGTGTTGACGTTCTCGATCGTGGTGTTCACGTTGCCCAGCAGCGGACCGGTCCGGTCGGCGACGTCGTCCAAGGCGCGGGTGGCCGCGTCCACCGGCCGGCGCAGTCGCAGGATGAATACGGCGAGCACGAGTACCAGCATCGCGAAGGCGCCCGCCGCAATAAGCGCGGCGATTTCTCCACCGGACACGTCGCTCTCCCCTCAGGGTCAGTTGCGCCAACGGGCAGACCCTACCGTGCGTGACCGCGGTCCACCGTGCGGGCTGTGGGTGTCGCCGGGTCAGGCGTGGTACTCCTGGTTGGCCCGTTCGGTGGCCTTCACCGTGACCAGCGAACCCTCGCAGGTGGGCGGCGGCCCGGACGCTTCCGGCGGCGGGATCCCGGCGCTCGGGTCGGCCGGCCCGCCGGACCGGCCCGGTGCGGGCGCCACGTTGCCCAGGTCGCAGGCGGCGTCGCGGGTCCACAGGTCGAGCACGTACTCGTCGCGCTGCCAGCAGGTGTAGAAGCCGGTGGGGGACGCCGGACACGAGCCGGTCTGGGTAAGCCGCCAGCCGGCGTCCGACAACGCCTGCCGGTACACCGGGTCGGTGGCCTGGGCCGGCTTGGCCGATCGCCAGGTGCGCTCGCGCAGCCGGCACGTCTGCACGCACCACCGGTTGCCGGTGGCGGAGTCCTCGTGCGCCTGCGCCGCCCAGGACGGCAGCCGCAGGTTGTCCAGGTCGGCGAACACCGGGTCGGCCGAGGCGTCCCGGAGCAGGAAGACGGCGGGCAGGGCGACGAACAGCACCAGCGCGGCCACCGCCAGCGCCAGCACCGGGGCCCGCCCGGCCTGGCGGCGCAGCTCGGCGGTACGCGACCCGGGACGGTCGACCACGACCGGCTGCTCACCGGTGGCGTGCCGGGGTGGTGGCGGCGGCTCCAGCAACGGATGGTCGCCGGTCATCCCGCGCGGTGGCGCGACGGTGGCCTGCTCGCCGGTCCCCCCGCGCCGGGGCGGCAGCGTCACCTCCCCCGGGGCGCCACGCCGCGGCGGCACCGCGGCCTGCTCGCCGGTCCCCCCACGCCGGGGCGGCAGCGTCACCGGGTCGCCCGTCGTGCCATGCCGGGGCGGTACGGGGGGCTGCTCGCCCGTCCCGGGTCGGGGCGGTGTGCCGGGGATCGGGGCACCCGGGAGCGGCGCGCCGGGAACCAGAGGCGGGAGGGAGACCGTGGGCGGGCCCGGGGCCGGCCGCAGGCGGGCGTCCATCGCCGGGGACGATCCGGCCGCTCCGGCGGCGCCGGACCGGCCCGGGGGGCGGGGCCGCGCGTCCGGCTGCGGGGGCAGCGATCCCGGGGGCGCACCGGCCACGCCCGCCACCCTCCCGGGTCCGGGGCGCTCGGGCGGTCCCGGACGCTCGCGCGGTCCCGGACGCTCGCCCGGTCCCGGACGCTCGCCCGGCCCGGGGCGGCGCCCTGCCGGAGGTCCGGGCGCCGCGGGCCGTCCCGGCGCGCCGGAGTGTGCCGGGGGCCCGGGGTGTACCGGGGCCCCGGGATGTGCCGGCGGTCCCGGGTCCACCGGAACTCCGGGATGGATCGGGGCGCCGGGGGGGTTCGGGCGGCCGGGCGGGCCCGGACGGGCCGGTCGTGCGGCGCCCGGCGGGTCGACCCGCCCCGCGCCGGGCTGGTCCCCGCGCCGGCCGGCACCCGCCGGCTCGGGCCGGCCCAGCGGCTTCTCCCCGGTGGTCAGGTCGTGCCAGCCCGGTACTGGCGCCGGACGGCCGGGCTTGGGCTCGACCGGCCGGCCGGATCCACGGCCGGGTTCCGGACCGTGGCCGGGTGGGGTACGGCCGGGTTCCGGACCGTGGCCGGGTGGGGTACGGCCAGGTTCCGGACCGTGGCCGGGTGGGGTACGGCCGCCGGGGCCGTGGCTCTCGTGCCGGCCCGGCTCGTCGGGATCGCGATGCGGACGACCCCGGTCGGGTACCGGGAACTGCGGCGTGGCCGGCGGCGGCGTGTGACCCGGGGCCAGTACGTCGGGCGGCAGCGGCGTGGTGGCCGGGGCGGGTACGACCGGCGTCTGGCCGGTACCGCCCCGTACCCCGCGCAGGGAGGAGAACCGGCTGCCCAGTCCGCTCCGGGGCTCGTCCGGTGCCGGCGGGGGCTCGTCCCGGCGCGGGTCGCCGGCTCCCGGCACGTCCCGGGCGGCTCCCCGGTCCGACCGCAGGAACCCGGACCAGTGCGAGTCCGTCGTCGGCTCGCCGCCGCCGGACCGGCCCGCGGTCTCGGCTCCGGTCGGCTCGGTACGGGGATCGACACCTCGGGCCGGCTCGACGCGCAGGGGATCCACCATGGTCGGCTCGGCACGCAACCCCCCGGGCCGCCCGGGGTCGGCGGCGAACGGCGCGAGCCCGGGCGGCTCGACGGCGGGCGCCGGGGACTCCGGCGGGTCGTCACCACGCAGCCCGTCGAACGTTGCCCGGCGCGACGGGCGGGCCGGTGCGGGAGCCTCGTCGTCGTCGCCGTCCGGGCCCAGGTCGCCACCGGCCTCCCGAGCCTGGCGCAGGTCCGCGATCCAGCCGAGCTCCTCGCTGGGTACCTCGTCGCGCTCCGCGCGCCCGCGGCCCTTCCGGCGCCCCCTGTCGGGATCGCTCACGTCAACGGTCCTCCTCTTCCGTCTCGCCGGTGCCGCGGACCAGGCGGCGCAGCTTGGGCAACCGCTCGGCGACAGCCCGCTCGGCACCGTGGCCGGTCGGCGTGTAGTAGTCCCGCCCGACCACGTCGTCGGGCGCGTACTGCTGCGCCACCACACCCCGCGGGTCGTCGTGCGGGTACCGGTACCCGGTGCCGTGGCCCAGCCCGTTCGAACCCGGGTAGTGCGCGTCGCGCAGGTGCCGGGGTACCGGCCCGGCCCGGCCCGCGCGCACGTCCTCGACGGCGGCGCCGATGCCCACCGTGACCGCGTTGGACTTCGGCGCGGTCGCCAGGTGGACCACCGCCTGGGCCAGGTTGAGCTGGGCCTCGGGCAGCCCGATGAGCTGCACCGCCTGGGCCGCCGCGGTCGCGACGAGCAGCGCGGTGGGGTCGGCCATGCCGACGTCCTCGCTGGCGAAGATGACCAGCCGCCGGGCGATGAACCGCGGGTCCTCCCCGGCCACCAGCATCCGGGCCAGCCAGTGCAGCGCGGCGTCGACGTCGGAGCCCCGCAGGCTCTTGATGAACGCGCTGATCACGTCGTAGTGCGCGTCGCCGTCGCGGTCGTAGCGCACGGCGGCCACGTCGACCGCCTTCTCGGCCATGGTCAGGTCGATGTCGGTGTGCCCCTGGGCCCGGGCCGAGCTTGCCGCGGCCTCCAGGGCCGTGACGGCCTTGCGGACGTCACCGGCGGCGAGGCGTACCAGATGGTCCTCGGCGTCCGGCGCGAGCGTGACCGCCCCGTCCAGCCCGCGCTCGTCGGCGAGGGCGCGCCGGACCAGGCCCCGGACCGCCGCGTCGTCCAGCGGTTGCAGGGTGAGCAGCACGCAGCGGGACAGCAGCGGCGAGATGATCGAGAAGTACGGGTTCTCCGTGGTCGCGGCGAGCAGCGTCACGGTGCGGTCCTCGACGGCGGACAGCAGCGAGTCCTGCTGCGTCTTGCTGAACCGGTGCACCTCGTCGATGAATAGGATCGTCGGCCGGCCGCCCGCGCGGCGTTCCCGGCGGGCGCCGTCGATCACCGTCCGGACGTCCTTGACCCCCGCCGACAGCGCCGACAGCGCCACGAACCGGCGGTCGCCCGCCCCGGCCACCAGGTGGGCGATGGTGGTCTTGCCGCTGCCGGGCGGCCCCCAGAGGATGACCGACATCGGCGCCGCGCCGAGCACGAGCTGGCGCAGCGGGGCGCCGGGCGCGAGCAGGTGGTCCTGGCCGACCAGCTCGTCGAGGGTACGGGGACGCATCCGGACGGCCAGCGGCGCGTCCGGGCCCGGCACGTCGAACCCACCCGGAGTGGTGGGCGCGGCCAGCGTGAAGAGTCCCTCGTCCATCCCCGATGACACTACCGGCCCGGCCCCGGGCACCGTGACGGTGCGTGGAGCCGGGCCGGCCGGGGTGGGTAGGGTCAGCGGCGCCAGCCGCGTGCCCGGACGGTACCGAGGGGGGCGAAGTGCAACGCCAGGAAAACCAGGCCGAGCAGCTCGAACGTGGCCCAGTTGAGGTTGCCCGAGGCCTTGGCGACCAGCTCCAGGATGAACGCGATGGCGAACAGTACCGCCGCGATGATCGCGAACACGGATTCCTCCCGATGGGGTAGGTGGACGCCGTGTTGAATACCCATTCACCCGAGTCGCTAAGCAGCCCTCACCGGGAGTGCTCGACCCGCACCGCGACGCCGCTGGTCCCGGGCGGTACGTCCACCGGTGTCTTCGGCTTGGCGTCCACCCCGGCCTCGGCCCGCTGCTGGGCGGTGATCGGCGTCGGCGCGCCGGTCAACGGGTCGAACCCGCCGCGCGTCTTGGGGAACGCGATCACCTCGCGGATCGAGTCCGCCCCGGCGAGCAGCATGCACAACCGGTCCCAGCCGAAGGCGATCCCGCCGTGTGGCGGCGGTCCGTACTTGAAGGCCTCCAGGAGGAAGCCGAACTTCTCGTCGGCCTCCTCCGGCGTGATGCCCAGCGTCTGGAAGACCCGCCGCTGGACGTCGGCGCGGTGGATACGGACCGAGCCGCCGCCGATCTCGTTGCCGTTGCAGACGATGTCGTACGCGTAGGCCAGCGCCCGGTCCGGCGCCTGCTCGAACCGGTCGATCCACTCGGCGTTGGGCGAGGTGAAGGGGTGGTGTACGGCCGTCCAGCCACCGCCTTCGGCCGGCTCGAACATCGGCGCGTCGACCACCCAGCAGAATGCCCACGCCTCCGGATCGATCAGGTTGGCCCGCCGGGCGATCTCGATCCGGGTCGCGCCGAGCAGCTCCTGGGCCTCGCGCCGGTCCAGCGAGGCGGCGAAGAAGACCGCGTCGCCGGGCTTGGCGCCGACCGCGTCGGCCAGGCCGGCGAGGTGGGCCTCGGAGAGGTTCTTCGCGACCGGGCCGCGCGCGTCGCCGGTCTCCGCGTCGAGCACGACGTAGGCCAGGCCCCGGGCACCGCGCGCCTTGGCCCAGTCCTGCCAGGCGTCGAGCTCCTTGCGGGACTGCGTGGCGCCACCGGGCATGACCACCGCGCCGACGTACCCGCCGGCCTCGATCGCCTGGGCGAACACCCGGAAGGTGGTGCCGGCGAGGTACTGCGTCAGCTCGGTCAGCTCGACGCCGTAGCGCAGGTCGGGCTTGTCCGAGCCGTACCGGTTCATCGCCTCGTGCCACGGGATCCGCGGGATGGGCGTGGCGATCCGGTACCCGGCCAGCTCCTCCCACAGCGCGCCGACGACCGCCTCCCCCAGCTCGATCACGTCGTCCTGGTCCACGAACGACATCTCGATGTCGAGCTGGGTGAACTCCGGCTGCCGGTCGGCGCGGAAGTCCTCGTCGCGGTAGCACCGGGCGATCTGGTAGTACCGCTCCAGCCCGGCCACCATGAGCAGCTGCTTGAACAGCTGGGGCGACTGCGGCAGGGCGTACCAGGTGCCGGGCTGCAGCCGCACCGGGACCAGGAAGTCCCGGGCGCCCTCCGGGGTGGAGCGGGTCAGCGTGGGCGTCTCGATCTCGTGGAAGCCCCGCTCGTCGAGCACCCGCCGGGCGATCCGGTTCACCTTGGCGCGCAGCTTGATCGCGTTGGCCGGGCCGGTGCGGCGCAGGTCGAGGTATCGATACGTGAGCCGCACGTCGTCGCCGGCCGCGACGTGGTCGTCGACGGGCAGCGGCAGGGGCGCCGCCTCGGACAGGATGGCGAGTTCGGTCGCGGTGACCTCGACCTCGCCGGTGGGCAGGTCGGGGTTCTCGTTGCCGGCCGGGCGGCGCCCGACCTGGCCGGTGACCCGCACGCAGAACTCGTTGCGCAGCGCGTGCGCCGGCGCGGCCGGCGCGCCCTCCCGGAACACCACCTGCACGACGCCCGAGGCGTCCCGGAGGTCCACGAAGATCACCCCACCGTGGTCGCGCCGGCGGGCCACCCAGCCGGCGAGGGTGACCGTGGTGCCGGCGTGGGCGGCGCGCAGGCCGCCGGCCTCATGCGTGCGGATCACGATCGAGCAGCTCCTTCACGTACCTCGTAATGATCCCCGGACGGGACTGCGGGATCCGCCGGGAAATCGCGATCTTATGCGACGACGCGGGGCCACCGGTCATCGTCCGGCGGCGCCCACGTCGCGGCCTCGGCCGGCACCTGCTCCCCCGACCGGATGTCCTTGACCTCGTCGGTCTCCCCCGGGAACCACACGTACGGGATGCCCCGCCGCTCGGCGAAGCGGATCTGCTTGCCGTACTTCGCGGGACTCGGCGAGACCTCGGTCGGGATGCCCCGAGCCCGCAGCGCCCGGGCGATCGCGTCGCACGCCGCGCGGGCCTCCTCGTCGGGGAGCGCGACCAGCACGCACGTCGGCACCGGGCGGGTCGCCGACAGCGCGCCGGCGCCGAAGAGCAGGCCGAGCAGCCGGGTGACCCCGATCGAGATGCCCACCCCCGGGAACCGGTCGGCGCCCGAGCTGGCCAGGTTGTCGTACCGCCCCCCGGAGCAGATCGACCCGCCCCGCTCGTATCCTCGCAGGTGCGTCTCGTACACGGTCCCGGTGTAGTAGTCCAGGCCGCGCGCGATCTTGAGGTCGGCGACCACCAGGCCGGGGTTGACCGCCTGGGCCGCCTCGACGACCCGGACCAGCTCGGCCAGCCCCTCGTCGAGCAGCGGATCGCGCACGCCGAGCGCGGCGACGGCGTCGACGAACGACGCGTCGGGCGCGGAGATCTCGGCCAGCGCGAGGCAGGCCTTCGCCTGGGCCTCGGTGGCGCCGGCCGTCTCGGCGAGCAGCCCGGCCACGGCGGCCAGCCCGATCTTGTCCAGCTTGTCCACCGCGCGTAGCGCCGCCTCCGGGTCGGGGACCCCCACCCCCCGGTAGAAGCCCTCGCACAGCTTGCGGTTGTTGACGAGGATCCGGATCGGCGGGATCGGCAGGCCGCCCAGCGCGTCGCCCACCACGAGCGGCATCTCGACCTCGTAGTGGAACGGCAGGGTGTCCCGGTCGACGACGTCGATGTCGGCCTGGACGAACTCGCGGTAGCGGCCCTCCTGCGGGCGCTCGCCCCGCCAGGCCTTCTGGATCTGGTACCGGCGGAAGGGGAACTGCAGCTTGCCGGCGTTCTCCAGCACGTACCGGGCGAACGGCACGGTCAGGTCGAAGTGCAGGCCGAGCGCGTCGTCGTCGGAACCGTCGGAGTGCAGCCGGCGCACCACGTAGACCTCTTTGGAGGTCTCCCCCTTGCGCAGCAGCTGGTCCAGCGGCTCCACCGCGCGGGTCTCCAGCGGGGCGAAGCCGTACAGCTCGAAGGTGGTCCGGATGCGGTCGAGCACGGACAGCTCGACCAGGCGCTGCCCGGGCAGCCATTCCGGAAACCCGGACAGCGGGAAGATTCGACTCATTCTCACGTCCTCGCGTGGCGGAGCACGTCGAGCAGGAACGGGTTGCTCGCGCGCTCGCGGCCGATGGTGGTCGGGGGGCCGTGGCCGGGCAGGACGACCGTCTCGTCGGCGAGCGGGAGCACCTTGTCCCGCAGGCTGCGCAGCATCGCCGCGTGGTCGCCGCCCGGCAGGTCAGTGCGCCCGATGGAGCCCGCGAAGAGCACGTCGCCGGTGAAGCACAGCGGCGCGTCGTCGCCCGGGGTCCGGATCAGCACCGACCCGCGGGTATGGCCCGGCGCCAGGTCGACGGTCAGGTCGAGGCCGGCCAGGCGGACCACCTCGCCGTCGCGCAGCGGGGCCACGTCGTCGGGCTCGCTGTAGGGCAGCCAGCCGCTGAAGAGCTGGGTCAGGACCAGCGACAGCCCCTTGGCCGGGTCGGCCAGCAGGTCCCGGTCGTCCGGGTGGATGTAGGCGGTGATCCCGCGGGCCCCGCAGACCGGCGCGACCGAGAAGGTGTGGTCGAGGTGCCCGTGGGTGAGCACGACCGCGGCCGGGCGCAGGCGGTGCCGCCGGAACACCGCTTCCAACGTGCCCAGCACGCCGATGCCCGGGTCGATGACCGCACACTCCTGCCCGGCCGCGGTCGCGACCACGAAACAGTTGGTACCGAAGGCCTCGGCGGGTACGGCGGTGACCAGCACGCCTCCGAGCGTAGCGGGGCGCTCGCGCTGGTCGCCCGCGGGTTTCTCCGGCCCAGTGGGCGGGCTGGCCACCTCGGGAAGTGCCGAGGCCCGTACACTCTGGCGGGCGTGTGGTGTGGCACACTGCGCACCCGTTGACACATAGACCGCCACCTTGATCGTGGAGGGGAGCGCTCCGTGGCTTCCAGCAAGACGAGGCAGCGCAAGCTCGCGCGCGCCAAGATGGAACGCCAGCTGGCCAGGCGGGCCGCCAAGGTGCGCCGGCAACGGCAGAGCTGGGCGATCGCGATCGTGAGCGTGGTGGCGGTCCTGGGCATCGCCGGTACCGTCTGGGCTCTGAGCGGCAACTCCAAGAAGCCGGCGCCCGCCGCGGCGTCCTGCACCTGGAACGACGCCGGCGGCACCAGCGACAAGCTCAAGGACGTGGGCAAGCCGCCGGCCAGCGGGGAGCCGCGCACCGGCACCGGGACCATGACGATCACCACGAACCTGGGTGTGATCACCGGCTCGCTCGACCTCGTCAAGGCGCCGTGCGCCGCCGCGAGCTACTCCTACCTCGCCGGTCGGGGCTTCTACACCAACACCAAGTGCCACCGGCTGTCCCCCGCCCAGCACCTGCTGCAGTGCGGCGACCCGACCGGTACCGGCGACGGCGGCCCCAGGTACACCTTCGCCAACGAGTACGCGCCCAGCACGCCGGCACCGGCACCATCCGGCGCGACCCCGGCGCCCAGCGCGAGCGAGGGCGAGGAGCAGACCAAGGTGATCTATCCCGCGGGTTCCCTGGTCACCGCGAACCACGGCCCCGACACCAACGGCAGCCAGTTCTTCATCGTCTACCAGGACAGCGCGCTACCCCCGGAGTACACGCTCTTCGGCCACGTCACCGCGGGGCTGGACATCGTGCAGCAGGTGGCCGCGGCCGGTGACGACGGCGCGTTCGCCAACCAGGAGGGTGGTGGCCACCCGAAGAAGGAGATCACCATCCAGACGCTCACCGTAGGCGCCACCCCGTCGTCCGACGCGTCCGCCTCCCCGTCGGCCGCACCCACGCCGTCGACCTCGGCCAAGTCCTGACCATCTGCGATCCGGAAGGTAGAGCACTGTGAGTCCGACCAAAGACCGCCAGCGCGCCGCGGCGCGCGCCCGCCTCGAACGGGAGATGGCTGAGCGGGCCGCCCGCGCGAGCCGCCGTCGCAGGCGCGGCGCCATCATCGGCGCGGCCGCCGGCGTCGTCGCTATCCTGGGCGTGGTGATCTTTCTGGTCGCGACGTCCGGCGGCGGCAAGAAGGGCACCCCGGCGGCCACCGGCAGCGCCTCCGCCGGGCCGACCAGCTGCACCTGGAAGCCGGCGGTCAACCCCAGCGCCTCCCCGGCCCAGCCGGCCAACCCCAACCTCAAGGACGTCGGTACCCCGCCGGCCAGCGGCGAGCCCCGGTCCGGCACCCGGGACATGACGATCGCCACCAACCTGGGGACCATCGTGGTGCGCATGGACCTGGCCAAGGCGCCGTGCACCGCGGCCAGCTTCACCTACCTGGCGAGCAAGCACTTCTACGACAACGCCTCGTGCCACCGGCTGGTCAACAACGTCGGCGCGGACCCGCAGACCGGCCAGGCCAAGGACTTCCACGTCCTGCAGTGCGGCGACCCGACCGGCACCGGCCAGGGCGGCCCGACGTACCAGTTCGACAACGAGTACGTGCCGACCGACCAGCGTCCGGCCTACCCGGCCGGGGTGGTGGCGATGGCCAACGGCGGTCCCAACACCAACGGCAGCCAGTTCTTCATCGTGTTCGGCGACACGATCCTGCCGGGCGACTACACCATCTTCGGCACGGTGGTGCAGGGCCTCGACGTCGCGCAGCAGGTCGGCGCGGCCGGCGATGACGGGGCGTTCGCCCAGGAGTCGGGCGGCGGCCACCCGAAGAAGAAGATCACCTTCACCTCGGTGACCGTGGGCCCGGTCGAGCCCAGCGCGGCGCCGGTACCGTCGCCGTCAGCCTCGCACTCCTGAACATTCGCGGTCCGGCCGGCGTAGCGCCGGCCGGACCGCGGCCCCCACCATGATCCCCGCGACGAGCGCCGCACCGTGCAGGTCGTGGCGCAGCGCCATGAGGGGTGCGACGATGGCGACCCCGGTCAGCGCGATCCGCTCGGCGTTGGGCGCGAGGCGCAGCCACAGGACGGCCGCCGCCACCGCGAAGCCGGCGCCGACGGCTCCTCGCGCGCCCCAGGCGGCCAGCGCGGCGGCGTAGCACACCACGACATGGGCAGGCAGCCGCGGTACCGGTGCCGGGCCGAGCAGCAGCGTGACCACCACCCCCGCGGCAAGACCGCAGATCGCGATCGAGTCGCCGCCGCCGGGCTCATGCCAGAGGTACGCGGCGACCTGGCCGCCTACCGCCCCGCCCACGAACAGCAGCGCCCACCGCCACCGGCCCAGCACCTGCTCCGCGACGGCGCCGACGGCCGCCAGCGTGACGAGGTTGACCAGCACCTGGTACCAGCCGAGCGTCTGGACGAACAACGGGGTGACCAGCCGCCACCACAGGCCGGGCGGCAGCCCCGCCGGGTCCCGCTGCCACGCCGGTACCACGGCCGGCACGGCGTACTGGACGACCGCCGCCACGGTGGCCACCACCACCGCGGTCGACGTCAGCACCGGAAGCCGCAGACGAGCCATCCGGGCAATCTGCCCCGCGGCCGCCGGGCGTGGCGCGCGGGTCGGTGAGGCTGGCACGAATCCAGGGGTTGGGTCACGATGGCCGTGCGCCTGATCCGCCCCGGCACTACCCTCTCCGGCATGGACCGTCGGCGCGTGGCCCCTCGACGCGTGGCCACCGCCATCGCCCTGACCGTGCTGGCGGTCACCACCGCCCCACCGGCCGCCGGACGCGCCGCGCCCCCACCCGCCGCCGCCCCGTCCGCCGGCCGGCCTGCCGCCGCCGCGCCGCCGTACGTGCCGTGCCCGATCGTCCCGCCGGCCGCGCCCGTACCGGCCCGGCCCTCGCCGCCCCCGCACGACCCGACCGCGCCCGTCTTCGGCGGCGAAGGGCTGGCGACCACCGGCCTCACCGTCCCGCCCGGCGCCGCGCCGCCCCCCGCGAACCTCTCCGCGACCTCCTGGCTCGTCGCCGACCTGGACACCGGCGCGGTCCTGGGCGCGTGCGCGCCGCACGCCGGCAGCCCGCCGGCGAGCGTGCAGAAGCTGCTGCTGGCGCAGACCCTGCTGCCGCGCCTGGACCCCGCGCAGGTGGTCGAGGTGGTCCAGGCCGACCTGGACTTCGAGCGGGGCAGCTCGGCCGTGGGCCTGCTGGTCGGCGGGCACTACCCGGTGGAGACGCTGTGGCTCGGGCTGCTGCTGGAGTCCGGCAACGACGCGGCCAACGTGCTGGCCCGCGTGGGCGGCGGCCCGGCGGGCGTACCCGGCACGATCGAGGCGATGAACGCCGAGGCGCGCCGGCTCGGCGCGGACGACACGCACGCGGTCACCCCGTCCGGGCTCGACGGGCCCGGGCAGTTCACGAGCGCGTACGACCTGGCGCTCATCGCGCGGGCCGACTTCGCGCGGCCGGACTTCCGCCGGTACACCGCGACGCCCCGGGCACAGATCCCGCCGCAGCCGCCGAAGGACCCGCGCGGGTTCCAGATCCAGAACGAAAACCGGCTGCTGGCCAACTACCCCGGCGCCATCGGTGGCAAGACCGGCTTCACCGACCTCGCCCGGCACACCTACGTCGGCGCCGCGGAGCGCGCCGGCCGCCGGCTCGTGGTCACGCTGCTCGGCGCCGAGGCCCGGCCGGTACCCGGCTGGCAGCAGGGCGCGGCGCTGCTCGACTGGGGGTTCGCGCTGCCGGCCGGGGCGGCGGTCGGCCAGCTCGTGACGCCGGAGGAGGTGGACCGGCTACGCCACCCGCCGGCGCCGAGCAACGCGCCGACCGGTGTCGCGCTGGCCGGCACCACCGGCGCCGCGCGCGGCTGGTCACCGACACTGCTCGACGCGATCGGGATCGGGGTGATCGTGACGGTCGTACCGTTGCTGCTGATCGCCACGGCGAGCCGCCGCCGGCGGGCCCGCCGGGCGAGCCGCCGCCCGGTCCCCCGAGCGACCCGCGCGAACCCGCCATCGGCGCGCCGCAAGCCGCCCCCGCAGCGCCGCCGGTAAGGAGCGCAACCCGGGTGACGCCTGACACGAGCCCGGGTAGTCTCGCCCAGGTGCGTACCCCCACCGGCCCTACCCCGATCCTCGACGTCACCATGGTCGGCGCCGCCAGCCTGCTCTTCGCGGTGAACGGCACCGTCTCCAAGCTGGTCCTGCGGGCCGGCATCACGGCACCCGGGCTCACCCTGCTGCGTCCTGGTCCTCACCGGGGTCGGCCTCGCCGAGACCGCGCGCACCGCGATCGCGGCGCCCGACCGGGTACCCCCACTGACCGCGACGGTCGGCTAGCGTTCCCCTGTGGACAGGGAGCGCATGGTCGGGTTCGGGTACAAGCAGGCGTGGCTGGCCATCCGCGACGGCGACCCGGACGCCGTCCGGGCCGCGCTGGGCCTGCGCGATCTCGGGCCGGTACCGTGGCGCGCCGGCGTCGACCTGGCCTACCTCACCGACGACCGGCTGGTGCTGACCCCGCCACTGCCCGACGACCGGGGCGGCACCTGGCTGCTCGTGGCCGGCCGGGCCCTGCTGTCCGGGGCCGACGACGTGGACGTGGCGGGGTTGTCCGCGAAGCTCGGTACCGAGGTGCAGTTCTTCGCCACCCACCGGGTCGTCGAGCTGCACCACTGGGAGCGCGCGGTGGACGGCCAGCTCCTGCGGGCCTTCGAGTACGTCGGCGAGACCGGCGAGGTCACCGCGTGGCGCGGCACGCCCGATCCGGTGGAGACGGTGATCGGCCTGTCCGCCGAGCCGGACGAGGACACCGACGTGCTCGTCGGCGAGGACGACGTCATGTCTGTCGCGCAGGCGTGGAGTGTCAACCCGACCGCACTGGACGGCCGGCCGGCACCGGGGCCGCTGCGGGCCGCCGCGCGGGGGTCACACGCCTGAGGTGACCCGGTAGGCGTCGTAGACGCCGTCCACCTTGCGCACCGCGGCCAGCAGGTGCCCCAGGTGCTTGGGGTCGGCCATCTCGAAGCTGAACCGGCTCACCGCCACCCGGTCGCGGGTGGTCGTGACGGTCGCCGAGAGGATGTTGACCCGCTCGTCGGAGAGCACCTTGGTCACGTCGGCGAGCAGCTTGTGCCGGTCCAGCGCCTCGACCTGGATCGCCACCAGGAACGACGACCCGCTGGTCGGTTTCCAGGTCACCTCGACGATCCGCTCGGACTGCACCCGCAGGTCGGCGGCGTTCTCGCAGTCGTCGCGGTGCACGCTGACCCCGCCGGTGCGGGTCACGAACCCGAAGATCGCATCCGGGGGTACCGGCGTGCAGCAGCGCGCCAGCTTGATCCACACGTCCTCGACGCCCTTGACCACGACGCCCGGGTCGTGCGCGGCGCCACGGGCCCGGGGCGGGCGGGTGGCGACCGCGGTCTCCGCGATGTCCTCGACGGCGCCCTCCTCGCCGCCGTACGCGGCGACCAGGCGGGAGACCACGTTCTGCGCGGAGACCTGGTTCTCCCCCACGGCGGCGTAGAGCGAGGCGACGTCGGCCAGGTGCAGCTCGCGGGCGATCGTCATGAGCGTCTCGGCGGTCAGCATCCGCTGCAGCGGCAGGCCCTGCTTACGCATGGCCTTGGTGATCGCCTCCTTGCCGGCCTCGATCGCCTCCTCGCGGCGCTCCTTGTTGAAGTACTGGCGGATCTTGGTACGGGCGCGGGGGCTCTTGACGAAGCCGAGCCAGTCCTGCGTGGGACCGGCCGTCTCCGACTTGGACGTGAAGATCTCGATCACGTCACCGTTGGACAGCGTGGACTCCAGCGGTACCAGCTTGCCGTTGACCCGGGCGCCGATGCACTTGTGCCCGACCTCGGTGTGCACCGCGTAGGCGAAGTCCACCGGCGTGGAGCCGGTGGGCAGCGCCACCACGTCGCCCTTGGGCGTGAAGACGTAGACCTCCTGGCTGGACAGGTCGAAGCGCAGCGCGTCGAGGAACTCGCTGGGGTCGCTGGCCTCGCGCTGCCAGTCGAGCAACTGGCGCAGCCAGGTCATCTCGTCGATGTGCGCCGGCGGGCCGACGATGGTGGCGCCCTTGGTCTCCTTGTACCGCCAGTGCGCCGCGATGCCGTACTCGGCGGTGCGGTGCATCGCCGTGGTGCGGATCTGCATCTCCACCGGCTTGCCGTTCGGGCCGATCACCGTGGTGTGCAACGACTGGTACATGTTGAACTTGGGCATCGCGATGTAGTCCTTGAACCGGCCCGGCACCGGCTGCCAGTGCGCGTGGATCACGCCCAGCGCCGCGTAGCAGTCCCGCACCGTGTCGACCAGGATCCGGACCCCGACCAGGTCGTAGATCTCGGCGAACTCCCGGCTCCGGCTGATCATCTTCTGGTAGATCGAGTACAGGTGCTTGGGCCGCCCGCTGACGATCACCTTGATCTTGGCGTTGCGCAGGTCGCGGTCGACCTTCTGGGTCACCTGCCGCAGCAGCGCGTCGCGTTGCGGCGCGTGCTCGTTGATCAGTCGGTTGATCTCCTCGAACTTCTTCGGGAACAGCGTGCCGAAGGCCAGGTCCTCCAGCTCCCACTTGATCGTGTTCATGCCGAGCCGGTGTGCCAGCGGAGCCAGGATCTCCAGCGTCTCCCGGGCCTTCTGCTCCTGCTTGGCCCGGGGCAGGAAGGTCAGCGTGCGCATGTTGTGCAGCCGGTCGGACAGCTTGATGACCAGCACCCGCGGGTCCTTGGCCATCGCCACCACCATCTTGCGGATGGTCTCGGCCTTGGCCGCGTCGCCGAGCTTGACCTTGTCGAGCTTGGTCACGCCGTCGACCAGCAGCGTCACCTCGCTGCCGAAGTCCACCCGCATCTGGTCGAGGGTGTAGTCGGTGTCCTCGATCGTGTCGTGCAGCAGCGCGGCCACCAGCGTGGTGGTGTCCATGCCCAGCTCGGCGAGCAGGTTGGCCACGGCCAGCGGGTGGGTGATGTACGGGTCGCCGGACTTGCGGTACTGCCCCTCGTGCCAGCGTGCGGCGGCGTCGTAGGCCTTCTGCAGCAGCCGGATGTCGGCCTTCGGGTGGGTGGCGCGGTGCATCGCGATCAGCGGTTCGAGGACCTCGCTGATCTGCTGGGTCTGCCACGGCGCGTTGAACCGGGCCAGCCGGGCCCGCACCCGCCGCCCGGTGGGCGGACCGGCCAGGCCGAACGAGGTACCGCCGCCCTCGCCGGCGGGTTCGGGCGTAGCGCCGTTGCGAGAGCTTGGGAAGGCCACCACGTTGTCCGGGGCACCAGGAGATACGCCCGGACCTCCGTCGGTCGGGCCCCCACCCCCCCGCGAAGGCGCGACATCGCTCGACACCGGCCGCTCCCTCACTTCGTCAGCCTGGGAAACGCAATCCTACCTGTCAAGCCCTCGTGGCTATCCTGATCACCCGGGGGCACCGCCGCTTCAGACGGTCAGCAGGGCATGAACGGGACGGTCCGGCAGCCGCCGCCGTCCGTCGAGGAACGCCAGCTCCAGCAGCACGCTGAAGCCGACCACGACACCCCCCGCGCGCTCGACGAGCCCGAGAGTGGCCGCAGCGGTACCCCCGGTGGCCAGGACATCATCGACCACGAGGACCCGCGCACCGGCCTTGAACGCGTCCTCGTGGACCTCGAGCACCGCCTCACCGTACTCCAGCGCGTAGGCCGCGGACAGGACGGCGCGCGGCAGCTTGCCGGCCTTGCGGACCGGCACCACCCCGGCTCCGGCCGCGTATGCCACCCCGGCGGCGATCATGAACCCGCGCGCCTCGATCCCGGCCACCGTGTCGAAGCTGTCCTGCCCGTGGTAGGCGACGATCGCGTCGATCACGTCGCGGAACCCGCCCGGATCGGCGAAGAGCGGGGTCAGGTCCTTGAAGACGATCCCGGGCTGGGGAAAGTCCGGCACGTCCGTGACGAGGTCGGCGACCCGCCGCGCCACGGCCGTGCCGCTGTCTCCGCGCACGTCGGTCTCGGTCAACGTCGGCGCTTACCGCCGGAGGAACGGCTGCCGGAGCGGCCACCCGGGCGCTTGGCGGCGGCGGCCTTGGCGACCGAGGGCTTCACCCCGACCCGCGGGGGGGCGGCCGGTGTGGTCGGCGTCCCGGCGAGCGCGTCGACGCTCTGCGCCTCGACGTCGTCGTCGACGGGCAGGTCGACGTCGTCCTCGAAGTCGGCCTCGCTCGCCGCCTTGGCGGCCTTCGCCGCGGCGCGGGCCGGGACCGGCCGGGCCCCGGTCTTCGCCGCCTCGGCCCCGCGCTTGGTCAGTACCCGCTGGGTGTGGTTCTTGTACCGCGGGTCCAGGAGCTTGAAGTCGACCAGCCACGGGGTGGCCAGGAACAGCGAGGAGTAGGCGCCGGTGAGCATGCCGACGAACAGCACCAGGGCCAGGTCTTGGAGGGTACCGACGCCGAGCACGCCGGCGCCGATGAACAGCAGGCCGGCGACCGGCAGCAGGCCGATCAGCGAGGTGTTGATCGAGCGCATCAGGGTCTGGTTGACCGCGAGGTTGGCCGCCTCGCCGTACGTGTGCCGGGTGGTCCCCAGCACGCCGCGGGTGTTCTCGTCGACCTTGTCGAAGACCACCACCGTGTCGTACAGCGAGTAACCGAGGATGGTGAGCAGCCCGACAACCGTGGCCGGGGTGACCTCGAAGCCGACGATCGAGTAGACGCCGGCCGTGAGGATCAGGTCGTGGATCAGCGCGAGCAGCGCCGCGCCGGCCGCCTTCGCGTCACGGAAGCGGAAGCCCATGAAGATCCCGACGAGCACGACGAAGACCACCAGGGCGATGAGCGCCTGTTTGGTCACCTCGCTGCCCCAGGAGGAGCTGACCTCCTCGCTGGCGATCTGGTCGATCGGCACCCGGCCGGCGCTGACCAGCGCGTTCTTGACCTTCAGAATCTGCGCGTCGTCGGCCTTCTGGTCGGTCAGGCGCTCGGTGCGGATGACGTAGCTCTGCGCGTCACCCGATCCGGCGGTCTGGGCGCTGGAGACCTTGGCCCCGGCGCCCTCGACGGCGGCGCGCACGGCGGTCAGCGAGGTCCCCGACTTCACCGGCAACCCGAACTGGTTGCCACCGGAGAACTCGATGCCGTAGTGGAAGCCCCGGAAGACGATGCTGGCCAGGCAGATCATCAGCAGGAGCCCGGAGGCGAGATACCACTTCTTGCGCTGCCCGATGAAGTCCATGTTGGTCTCGCCGCGATACAGGCGGCTCCACATGCTGCGCTGGGGTGCCGGCATCGTCAGGACTCCTTCGTGCGTACGGCGCCGAAGCGGCCGGGTCGGGCCGCCGCCTCGATGGCCTTGTCGGAGCGCGCGTTACCGAGCCCGGAGAAGCGGGGCGAGGTGAACCCGCTCGACCTGGCCAGCAGCGCGACCAGCGGATGGGTGAACAGGAACACCACCAGCAGGTCGATGATCGTGGACATACCGAGGGTGAAGGCGAAGCCCTTGACCGGCCCGGCGGCGAGGAAGTACAGGACGGCGGCGGCGAGGAACGACACCGCGTCGGCGGACAGGATCGTGCGCCGCGCCCGCACCCACGACCGGGGTACCGCGCTGCGGACCGTGCGGCCGTCCTTGACCTCGTCTTTCAGGCGTTCGAAGAACACCACGAACGAGTCGGCGGTGATACCGATCGCGACGATGAACCCGGCGATGCCGGCGAGGCTCAGGGTGAACCCGAGGTACCGGCCGAGCAGCACGAGCGAGGCGAACACCAGCGACCCGGAGGCCACCAGGCTGGTGATCACGACCAGGCCGAGCCCCCGGTAGTAGAACAGGCAGTAGACGATGACCAGGATCAGGCCCAGCGCGCCGGCCAGCAGGCCGTACTTCATCTGCTGCAGACCCAGCGTCGGGCTCACCGACAGGGTGGTCAGCGTCTTGAAGCTCAGCGGCAGGGCGCCGAACTTGAGCTGGTTGGCGAGGATCTTGGAGGTGTCCTGGTTGATGTCGCCGCCGCTGATGATCGCGTCACCGACGATCACCTGCTTGATCTGCGGCGCGGAGACCACCTCGTTGTCCAGCACGATCGCCACGGCGGAGTTCTGGCCCTGCTGGCCCTGCTGCTGCTGCTGACCCTGGCTGGCATCGTTGACCGCCTCCTGGGTCAGCGCGGTCCACTTGCTCTGCCCCTTGCTGGTGAACTTGAGCGAGACGTGCCAGCCCTCGGTGGTGTCGAAGTCGCTGGCCGCGCCGGACACGTCGGTGCCCTGCACCTTCGCCTTGTCCAAGTAGTACTTGGTGTGCACGTTCTCGCCCTGGTCGCAGGCGACGACGTTCTCGTCGGGGTTGTCGATCGAGCCGGGGTCGCGGGCGTTGAGCGCGGCGCAGGTGACCGTCGGCGTCACGAGCTGGATGTCGGCGGGAAGCGCGGCGATCTCGTCACAGTTGAGGTTGGCGAACGGAGCGACCGCGGCGAGCGACTGCGGGTCGACCTGGCTCGGGTCCTGCTGCAACAGGGCCTGCGCGGCGTCCCAGGCCGGCCCGAGCTTGGCCCTGACCGCGTCCAGCTTCTTCGCCTTGTCGGCGGCCGAGGCGGCCACCGACGGGTTGACCGAGGCCGAGGCGCTGGCCGACGCGGAGGCGCTGGGCGACGAGCTCGCGCTGGCCGACGCGCTCGCGCTCGGCTTGGCCGAACCGCTGGCGCTGGCACTGGCACTGGCGCTGGCGGTGGGGCTGGCGCTGGCACTCGTCGCGTTGGCGGCGATCACGGCGGCCCCGCACGCGTTCTTGTCCGGGCCCGTGGTCACCGGGTGGTCCTGCGGCCCGGGCTGGCCGGGCCTCGGGTAGAGCACCTTGCGGAAGGCCAGCCGCGCCGGGGCGACCAGCTTCTTCAGGTCCTCCGGGTTGCTGCCGCCGGCCACGCTGACCACCAGGCGGTCGCGCCCCTCGACGACCACCTCCGGCTCGGTCACGCCGCTGGCGTTGACCCGGTTGGAGATAATCCGGCGGGCCTGGTCCATGCTGGCGCCGCTGGGTGCCTTGCCGTCCGGGGTCTTCGCCTGCAGCGTCAGGCTGGTGCCTCCGTTGAGGTCCATGCCGAGCTTGGGGTTCGGCTTCTTGGTGCCGGTGAAGAACACCAGGGCGTACAGGATCGCGAGGATCACCAGGAACACGGCGAAGTATCGCGAGACCTTGAGCTGTCCAGCGGGTGCGGCCACGGTTGTCTCAGTCTTCCCTGTCTGTCGTCGACGGCGAACCGGCCTGGGTCAGTCCTTGCGCTCGATGATCTGGTCCGCCTGGGTGTCGGAGTCGGTGGGGTGGTCGACCTCGTCGGCGGCCTCCGCCTCGGCCTGCGGCCCCGGCGAGATCACCCGGCCGATCGCCGCGCGGGCGAACCGGACGTGCACCTCGGTGGAGATCTCCAGGACCACGGTGCCGTCCTCGTCGTCGATCTCGGTCACCGTGCCGTAGATGCCGCTGGTGGTCATCACCTCGGCGCCCGGGGTGACCGACGCCTGCATCTCCCGCATGTCCCGGGCCCGCTTCTGCTGCGGGCGGATCATCAGGAAGTACATGCCGGCTAGGAGCAAGACGAACAGCAGCAGCGTCACCGAACTGCCGCCGCCAGATGACGCTGCGAATAACACCGCGTTGACCTTCCGAAGGATGCCGCCGACACCCGAGCGGGTGCGACGGACGGCGTGTACGTCCTGTCCGGACCGCGGCGAGTCTAATCGGTCACGCTCGGAACGCCGAACCCGTCAGGGATCACGGTCCGGTCACGGCGCGCGGTCAGGCTGTCTACGGTTCTGTGCTGAACAGGTCGGGCGCTGAGGGAGCGCCACCGGCAAAAATACCATTCGGGGGGATCCGGCCCAGGTGCCGCCACCCTCCTGCCGTGGCGACCCGCCCCCGGGGGGTACGGGCGAGCAGCCCGGCGCGGACCAGAAACGGCTCGCACACCTCCTCCACGGTGTCCGGCTGCTCCCCCACCGCGACCGCGAGCGTGGACAGCCCGACCGGCCCGCCGCCGAAGTTGTCCACCAGCGCGGACAGCACCGCCCGGTCCAGCCGGTCCAGGCCCCGCCCGTCGACGTCGTAGACGCGCAGCGCAGCCGCGGCCACCGCCGCGGTGACCACCCCGTCGGCCCGTACCTCGGCGTAGTCGCGAACCCGCCGCAGCAGCCGGTTGGCGATGCGCGGGGTACCCCGGGAGCGCCCGGCGATCTCGGCCGCCCCGTCGGGCGTCACGTCCACCCCGAGAATCCGCGCCGAGCGGGCGAGCAACTGCTCCAGCTCTTCCGGCTCGTAGAACTCCAGCTGCCCGACGAAGCCGAACCGGTCGCGCATCGGCCCGGTGAGCAGCCCGGCCCGGGTGGTCGCGCCGACCAGCGTGAACGGCTCGACGTCGAGCGGGATCGCGGTCGCCCCCGGCCCCTTGCCCACTATCACGTCGACCCGGAAATCCTCCATCGCGCTGTAGAGCAGCTCCTCCGCGGGGCGGGCGATGCGGTGGATCTCGTCGATGAACAGCACCTCGCCCGGCGCCAGGCTGGTCAGCACGGCGGCCAGGTCCCCGGAGCGCTCGATGGCCGGGCCGCTGGTGATCCGCAGCCCGACGCCCAGCTCCGCCGCGACGATCATGGCGAGCGTGGTCTTGCCGAGGCCGGGCGGCCCGGACAGCAGGATGTGGTCGGGCGGCCGGCCCCGCCGCACCGCGCCCTGCAGGAGCAGGTCGAGCTGCTCGCGTACCCGGTGCTGGGCGATGAACTCGGTCAGCCGCCTGGGCCGGACGCTCGCCTCGGCCTCCCGCTCCTCAGGGGCCGCGAACGACGACACCAGCTCACTCATGCCGGCTCCTCGCTGCGCTGCGGGGCCGGCCTGAGGCACGACGCGCTGAGTTCATGATTCGCTCGCTGACGCTCACTCATCGGGTGCGGCCCAGCAGCCGGATGGCCTGCTTGAGCAGGACCGGTACGGGTGGTACCGCGCCGTCGACCGTCTCCGCCACGGCCGCCACCGCCTGGTCGGCCTGGCCGGCGGTCCAGCCGAGCCCGATCAGGGCCTGCCGGACCTGCTCCGCCCAGCCGCCGGCGGCCGGCCCGGTGCCGGTGCCGTCGGTGCTGACCAGCACCGGCCCGACCCGGTCGCGCAGCTCCAGCACCAGCCGCTCGGCACCCTTCTTGCCGATGCCGGGTACCCGGGTCAGCGTGGCGGTGTCGGCGTTGGCCAACGCCTTGCGCACCACGTCGGGGCTGAGCACGGCGAGCACCGCCTGGGCCAGCCGGGGCCCGACCCCGCTCGCGGTCTGCAGCAACTCGAACAGGTGCTTCTCGTCCTCCTCGGCGAAGCCGTAGAGGGTCAGCGAGTCCTCCCGGACCACCAGGCTCGTGGCCAGCCGGGTCTCGGTGCCCACCCGCAGCGCGGCCAGCGTACCGGGGGTGCACAGCACCGCCAGGCCGACGCCGCCGACCTCCACCACGGCGCCCTCCGGCGCCACCGACGCGACCCGGCCCCGGACGCTGGCGATCATCTGGCTCCTCCGTTGCGACGGCCGGTGGCGACCCGGGCTCCCGCGGACGCGGCCCCCGCCGCCGCGGCGGCGAGCCGAGCCCGGGTACCTCCGCGCCACACGTGGCAGATGGCCAGGGCCAGCGCGTCGGCCGCGTCGGCGGGGCGGGGCGGGGCGGTCAGCCGTAGCAGCCGGGTGACCATCGCGGTCACCTGCGCCTTGTCGGCCTGACCGGACCCGGTGACGGCGGCCTTGACCTCACTGGGCGTGTACATCTGGACGGGCAACCCGGCCCGGGCCGCGCCCAGCACCGCGACCGCACCGGCCTGCGCGGTGCCCATGACCGTGCGGACGTTGTGCTGGCTGAACACCCGCTCGACCGCCACGCTCTGCGGCCGGTGCTCGGCCATCAGGTCGGCCAGCGACCGGTCCAGGTGCAGCAGCCGGGTGGGCAGGTCGTCGGCCGGGTCGGTGTAGACCACGTAGTAGGCGATCAGGGTGCACACGCGGCCCGGGATGCCCTCCACGACGCCGACCCCGCACCGGGTGAGGCCCGGGTCGACCCCGAGTACCCGCACGCCACGCTCCCCTCGCCCGCCAGGACACCTGTTCGAGAGGCTAGCCGCTCCCCTGGCGGCCGGACCCCGCGACACGCGGGACGGACGACCCCGATACGGCGCCAGGCCCCGCCTGGGGTCCGGCGCCGAATTCGTCGGTACCGCGGTCAGCGCGCGGCGATTCCCGGCCAGATCAGGTCGACCAGGTGCTCGGGCAGCGTGGCCCGGTCGAGCCGGGTGTTCCATCCGATCAGCATCTGCGCGACCAGCGGCCCGGTCAGCGCCACGATGACCAGGTCCTCGTCGAGGTCGGCGCGCAGCTCCCCGGTCGCCGCCCCCCGGCGCAGCACCTCGCGCATCTGCTCGCGGCGCGGCTCGGTGATCTTCTGGTAGCAGCGGTACAACTCCGGGCTGCGCTGCATTTCGCTCATGATGCACGGCATGATCTTGCCGGCCCGGGTCCGGGCCGATACGGCGATCGGGCGCAGCAGCGTCACCAGGTCGTCGTGGACCGACTCGCCGGCGATCCGGGGCGCCTCGCCCTTGACCGAGGAGACCGCGTCGACGAGCAGCGCCTCCTTGTTGGACCAGCGCCGATAGATCGTCGCCTTGCCCACCCCGGCCCGTGCGGCGACGGATTCAATGGAGATCGACTCGGCGGACGTCCCCTCGGCCAGCATGTCGAGGATGGCGTCGATGATCGCCTCATCGGCGCGGGCGCTGCGCGGCCGACCAGGCGACTTGCGTTCCTGGTCGGCCGGCGCAGCATCCGGTGCGGTTGTGGTCACAGTCCACATTGTCACTGGCCGTTCACGCTTCGGCCAACTCCCACTCGTCGGCCGGCGTGCCGGCCGACGCGGCGGCCCGGGCGGGTGCCGGTACGCGGTCCGCCGACGGGGCCCCCTCGGGTGCCGCCGGCTGGATGACCGCCCGGCGCGGCAGCCACGCGAGCACGACGACCAGCCCGATCAACGCGACCACGACCGAACCGGCGGCCGCCGCGTGCATCGCGTCGATGAAGGCGGTGTTGGCCGTGCCGACCAGGTCCCGTCCAGCTCCCCCGAGGTGCTGGGCGGTGGCGTACGCACCGGAGATCGACTCGCGGGCCGCCCCGCGCGCGGCGGCCGGCAGCGCGCCCACCTTGTCCTGGATCCCGGACCGGTAGACCGCGGCGAGCACCGAGCCCAGGACCGCGATCCCCAGCGCCCCGCCGACCTGGCGGATGGTGTTGCCCACCGCCGAGCCCACGCCGGCCTTCTCCCGCGGCAGCGTCGACATGATCGCCTCGGTCGCCGGCGGCATCACGTTGGCCATCCCGGCACCCTGCAGGAAGAAGAGCCCACCGAGCACCCAGACCGGAGTGGTCGCGTCGACCAGGAAGAACCCGGCCAGCCCGAGGGTCACCAGGCCCAGGCCGACGGCGCACACGGCCTTGGGCCCGAACCGGCGCACCATGGCCGCGCTGCGCGGCGCGAAGACCAGCTGGGCCACCGCGAACGGGGTGGTCATCAGCCCGGCCTCCAGCGGGCTGTATCCGCGTACCAGCTGCAGGTAGAAGGCCATGAAGAAGAACGTGCCCATGGCGGCGAAGAAGACCAGCCCGATCGAGGCCACCGCGGCCGAGAAGCGCGGGTTGCTGAACAGCGTCACGTCCAGGGACGGGTACCGCACCCGGCGCTCGACCAGCACGAAGACGGCGAGAAGCAGGACGCCGGCCGCGAGGGTGCCCCAGGAGCGCGGCTGCCCGAACCCGTGCTCACCGCCGTTGATGATGCCGTAGACCAGCAGGCCGAGCCCGGCGATCGACAGCAGTACGCCGGCGAGGTCGATGCGGCCGGGACGCGGGTCGCGCGAGTCCGGTACCACGGCCAGGATCGCGGCCAGTCCGACCAGCACGACCGGCACGTTGAGCAGGAAGACCGACCCCCACCAGAAGTGTTCGAGCAGCAGCCCGCCGATCACCGGGCCGGCTGCCACGCCGAGCCCGACCGCGCCGGCCCAGGTACCGATGGCCCGGGCCCGCTCGCGCGGGTCGAAGACGTTGGAGATGATCGCCAGGGTCGCCGGCAGGACCGCGGCGCCGCCGACCCCCATGAGCCCGCGGGCGGCGATGAGCTGGCCGGGGGTCTGGGCATAGGCCGAGGCCACCGACGCGATGCCGAAGAGCACCAGGCCGAGCAGCAGGATCTTCTTGCGCCCGAGCCGGTCGCCGAGCACGCCCCAGGTGAACAGCAGACCGGCGAAGACCAGCGTGTAGGAGTTGGTCGCCCACTCCAGGTCGCTCTGGGTGGCGCCGAGCCCGTGCTGGGGGTCGGCGATGACGCGCAGCGCCACGTTGAGCACGGTGGTGTCGAGGATGACCACAAGCAGGCTGACGACCAGCACGCCGAGGATCAACCAGCGGCGCGGGTGGCCGAGAGAAGGGGCGGTGTCCATAGTTCTCCCCGTCGAGAATCGATACGAACCTGTTCCGTATCGGGTCGACCCTAGCCCAGCCACGAGCGATACGGAACCGTCTCGTAATGAAAAGGTTGTGACGAGGACCGCACCCGCGGCGGGGAATTTCCGGCGAAGCACTCAAGCCGGGCCCCGTCACACGGGGTGCGGCCCGGTCCCTGAGGGACCGGGCCGCACCGCGTCGTCGGCTCAGGCGTCGACCGCTGCCATGACCTCGTCGGAGACGTCGAAGTTGGCGTAGACGTTCTGCACGTCGTCGCAGTCTTCGAGGGCGTCGACCAGGCGGAAGACCTTACGCGCCCCCTCCTCCTCCAGGGGCACGGTGACGCTGGGCACGAACGAGGACTCGGCCGACTCGTACTCCAGGTCGGCCGACTGCAGCGCGGCCCGGACGGTCATCAGGTCGTTCGGCTCGCTGACCACCTCGTACGCCTCACCCAGGTCGTTGACCTCCTCCGCGCCGGCGTCGAGCACCGCGCCCAGCACGTCGTCCTCGGACAGCCCGCCGGCCTTGGGCACGATCACCACGCCCTTGCGCGAGAACAGGTACGACACGCTGCCGGCGTCGGCGAGGTTGCCGCCGTTGCGGGTCAGCGCGGTACGCACCTCGGTCGCGGCCCGGTTGCGGTTGTCGGTCAGGCACTCGATGAGCAGGGCGACGCCGCTCGGGCCGTACCCCTCGTACATGACCGTCTGGTACTCGGCGGCCCCGGCTTCCTGGCCGGAGCCGCGCTTGACCGCCCGGTCGATGTTGTCGTTGGGTACCGAGTTCTTCTTGGCCTTCTGGATCGCGTCGTAGAGGGTGGGGTTGCCGGCCGGGTCGCCGCCGCCGGTCCGGGCGGCCACCTCGACGTTCTTGATCAGCCGGGCGAAGAGCTTGCCGCGCTTGGCGTCGATGACCGCCTTCTTGTGCTTGGTAGTCGCCCACTTTGAGTGGCCGGACATTGCCCCTCCGTCTACTGAGTCTGTGCCTCGCGCACCAGCTCCACGAAGAGGCGGTGGACGCGCAGGTCACCGGCGAGCTCCGGGTGGAAGGCGGTGGCGAGCAGATTGCCCTGCCGAACCGCGACAATCCTATCCTCCGGCCCAGCGGGCACCGGCACCCGACCGAGCACGGTGACCTCCGGGCCGACCCGTTCCACCCAGGGAGCGCGGATGAACACCGCGTGGAACGGCTCGCCCGGTACCCCGGAGAGCGGCACCTCGGCCTCGAACGAGTCGACCTGCCGGCCGAAGGCGTTGCGCCGCACCGTCATCTCGATCCCGCCGAAGGACTGCTGGTCGGGACGCCCGTCGAGGACCTCGGTGGCGAGCATGATCATGCCGGCGCAGGAGCCGTAGGCGGGCATGCCCCCGCCGATGCGCTTGCGGACCGGGTCGGCCAGGCCGAACTCGACCGCGAGCTTGCTGATCGTGGTGGACTCCCCGCCGGGGATGACCAGCGCGTCGACGTCGTCCAGCTCCCCCGGGCGGCGGACCGATCGGGCGCGCGCGCCGCAGGCCTCCAGCGCCCGCAGGTGCTCGCGGACGTCTCCCTGGAGCGCGAGTACCCCGACGACCGGTTCGGCGCTCACTGTGCCTCCTGGTTCGCTCCGCGAGGCGCCTCCAGGCGCCGCCTTCCCCTCGTCGCTCCGCTCCTCGCCCAGGCGACCCCGCGCCCCGCTGCGCTCACTGTGCCTCCTGGTTCGCTCCGCGAGGCGCCTCCAGGCGCCGCCTTCCCCTCGTCGCTCCGCTCCTCGCCCAGGCGCCGCTGCGCTCACCAGCCGCGCTCGGCGAGTCGGTGCGGTACGGGGATGTCGTCGACGTTGATGCCGACCATGGCCTCGCCCAGGCCCCGGGACACCTTCGCCACCACGTCGGGGTCGTCGTAGAACGTGGTCGCCTTGACGATCGCGGCGCCCCGCTGGGCCGGGTTACCGGACTTGAAGATGCCCGAGCCGACGAACACGCCCTCGGCGCCGAGCTGCATCATCATCGCCGCGTCGGCGGGGGTGGCGATACCGCCGGCGGTGAACAGTACGACCGGCAGCTTGCCGGTCCCGGCGACCTCGCGGACCAGCTCGTACGGCGCCTGCAGCTCCTTGGCGGCCAGGTAGAGCTCGTCGGGGCTCAGCGAGGTGAGCCGGCGGATCTCACCCCGGATCTGGCGCATGTGGGTGGTGGCGTTGGAGACGTCGCCGGTACCCGCCTCGCCCTTGGAACGGATCATCGCGGCGCCCTCGGCGATCCGGCGCAGCGCCTCGCCGAGGTTGGTCGCCCCGCACACGAACGGCACGGTGAACGCCCACTTGTCGATGTGGTGGGCGTAGTCGGCGGGGGTCAGCACCTCGGACTCGTCGACGTAGTCCACGCCGAGCGCCTGCAGCACCTGAGCCTCGACGAAGTGCCCGATCCGGGCCTTGGCCATGACCGGGATGGAGACCGCCTGGATGATGCCGTCGATCATGTCGGGGTCGGACATCCGGGACACCCCGCCCTGGGCCCGGATGTCGGCGGGTACCCGCTCCAGCGCCATCACCGCGACCGCGCCGGCATCCTCGGCGATCTTCGCCTGCTCCGGGGTGACCACGTCCATGATCACGCCGCCCTTGAGCATCTCGGCCATGCCGCGCTTGACGCGGGCGGTACCGGTGACTGGCTTTTCGGACACGGAAAACTGCTCCTCGCGGACGGTTTGGGCTTTCCACCGATCGTACGCGGGGCAGCCGGCGGCGCCGACGGCCAATCGCCAACGCGTGGCCTGCCCCACCCCCTCAGGAGGCGGGTACCCCCGGGTCGAGCATGGGGTCGTCGACGTCGAAGTAGGCCGGGGCGGGGTGCCGGCGGGCCAGCCGGAGCAGCCGCACCAGGCGGCGGTGGCGGACCGCGAGCGCATCACGGACCGAGTCGTTGTGCACCTGCCGGGTCAGCGCCACCCGGCGGCTGGCCTCGACCACCCCGGTAGCGCCGTCGGGCCGCGGTACCCGGCGCAGCTCCCGGGTCAGGTCGTTCTCCGCCAGCTCGCGGTCCTCGGGTACCGCCTCCAGCGCCGCGCGGGCCGCCTGCCGCAGGTCGCCGCGGCCCAGGGTGTCGGCCAGCGCGGCGGCGGCCGCGGCCCGGCGGACCAGGTGCGCGTCGAGCGCGGCGTGCGCGGCCGCGGCCCGCGCGTGCAGCCGGTCCAGCCGCGCCGCGATCCAGGTCACGTACGTGGCGACCAGCACGACGGCGGCAACCACCGCGACGATCCACCACATGAGGGCTGAGCGTACCGACCGGCGGGGTTCAGTCGAGGTCCGCCACCATCCGCGGGGCGGCCTCGATCGCGGTGGCGTACACCTCCAGGACCCGCGCCGCGACCACCGGCCAGTCGAAGCCGGCGACCACCCGGCCGGCCCGGTCGGCCAGCTCGGCACGGGCGGCGGGGTCGTCGAGGAGCCGGTCGATCGTGCCGGCCAGCGCGTCCGGGTCACCGGCCGGGAAGAGCACGCCGGCCCGGCCGCCGTCGAGGACGCGCCGGAAGGCGTCCAGGTCGCTCGCGACCACGGCGGTACCTGCGGCCATCGCCTCGGTGAGGATCATGCCGAAGGACTCCCCGCCGGTGTTCGGGGCCACGTACAGGTCGACGCTGCGCAGCATCCGGGCCTTGTCGGCGTCGGAGACCTTGCCGAGAAAGGTGATCCGGTCGCGGATCGCCCGATCCCGGTCGGCCAGCGCCTCCTCCTGGTCCCCCGGCCCGGCGACCAGCAGCCGCAGGCCGGGCCGGGCCGGTGCCAGCCGGGACAGCGCGTTGAGCAGGATCGGGAAGCCCTTACGGGGCTCGGTGAACCGCCCGAGGAAGCCCACCGCGCCGCCCGGGCCGGGCCAGCCCGGCAGGGGTACCGCGTCGGCGAACCTCGCCACCGCCACCCCGTTGGGGATCTCCCACCCGCCGCCGTCGAGGTGCTCCACCTGGACCCTGCGGGCCAGGTCGGAGACGGCGATCCGGGCGGTGATCTTCTCCAGGACGACCTGGAGCATGCCCTGGGCCGCCGACATCGCCCGGGACCGGGTGGTCGCGGTGTGGAAGGTGGCCACGACGGGGGTACGGGCGTAGAGCACCGCGAGCATGGACAGGCTGGGCGTGACCGGCTCGTGGACGTGCACCACGTCGAACCGGCCGGCGGACAGCCAGCGGCGGACCCGGGCGGCGGAGATCGGGCCGAACGCCAGCCTGGCCACCGAGCCGTTGTACGGCACCGGTACAGCCCAGCCGGCGGACACGACGTAGGGCGGCAGGTGGTCGTCCCCGTCCGCGGGCGCCAGCACGCTGACCTCGTGGCCCAGCGCGATCAACGTCTCGGCGAGGTCGCGCACGTGGTTCTGCACCCCGCCGGGCACGTCGAACGAGTACGGGCACACGATCCCGACGCGCATGCCGTCCCCCTACCGGCTCCGGTCGCCCGTTCGCGCGGGCTCCCGCCACATCCGCTGGAGCATGTGCCAGTCCTCAGGGTGCCGGGCGATCCCGGCCGCGAACCGGTCCGCCAGCTCCTGGGTCACCATCCTGACCCGCTCGGTCAACGACCCCTCCTCCGGTGCCGGCAGCTCCAGCGGACCGTTGAGCCGGGCGCAGGCGGCATCTCGCTCGTACCACATGTCTACCGCGTAAAGCGGCGCCCCGCTGCGCAGAGCCAGCAGGGCCGGGCCGGGCGGCATGGTGGTCCGGGCGCCGAAGAAGTCCACGTCCACCCCCCGTCCGGGCAGGTCCCGGTCGGCGAGCAGGGCCACCACGTACCCCTTGGCCAGCCGCTCGACGAGCAGGTCCAACGGGGGCTTCTCGGCGCCGGTGAGCGGGATGACCTCCATGCCGAGGCTCTCGCGGAACTCAACGAACCGCCGGTACAGCCCCTCCGGCCTGAGCCGCTCGGCGATCGCGACCAACGGCCACCCCTTCGCGGCGACCCACGCGCCGGCCAGGTCCCAGTTGCCCCCGTGGGGCAGCGCCACGATCGCGCCCCGGCCGCTGGCCACGTCGTCGGCCAGCTGCTCCTCGCCGTGCAGCCGGAACTCGCGCAGGATCTGCGCACGGGACATCGACGGCAGCCGGAACGCCTCCAGGTAGTACCGCAGGTACGACCGCATCCCCCGGCGGACTAGCGCGTCGAGGTCGGCGCCGTCGCCCACCACCCGGCGCAGGTTCTCCCGCAGCCGGACCACGCCCCGGGGCGCGCGCCGGACGGCGAGGTCGGCGCCGACGTTGAACAGGGCCGCCGCGACCGGGCGAGGCAGCGCGCGGACCACCCGCCAGCCGGCCGCGTAGGCGGTCTCGACGCCGTTCACCGTGCGGCACCCGGGCCGGACGGGTCCGGGCGGACCGCGTGCCCGGGCCGGTCCGGGTAGTTCCGCCGGTCCTGGCGATACACGGTGGCGATGCGCTGGCCGATGGTGACCAGGGAGAGCGCGGCGAGCAGCCACAGCGCCACGTCCAGCCCGTACCGCACCCCGAGGCCCTCGACCATGCCGCCGAGCCCGAGCAGGACCAGCCGCTCGGCGCGCTCGGCCAAGCCCACGTTGGCGGTCATGCCCAGCCCTTCCGCGCGCGCCTTGGCGTAGGACACGATCTGGCCACTGACCAGGCAGATCAGCGCTGCCACCACGCCCCAGTGCCGGCCCTGGGTCGCCAGCCAGTAGGTCACCGCGGCGAAGACCGACCCGTCGGCGACCCGGTCCATGGTGGAGTCCAGGAACGCGCCGAACTTCCCGGTCCGGCCGCTCTGCCGGGCCATCGAGCCGTCGATCAGGTCGGTGAACGCGAACAGCGTCACGATCAGCGCACCGGCGACCAGGTGCCCCCGGGCGCCGAACACGACCGCGCCGGCCAGCACACCGGCGGTGCCGGCGACGGTCACCGCGTCCGGCGGGATCCGCGCGCGCAGCAGCGCCCGGGCGGTCGGGTCGAACACCTTGTCGACCCCGGCCCGGGCCAGCACCTTGAGGATCTTCGCCATGGCGCTCCCCACCATAACGGCGTGGCGTGGCCGGCGTACCGCCCCGCGGAGCCGATTCGCGCGTCGGGGTTGTGCCGCAGGCCACAGGGGTGTGGGATCGCAACGAGAAGGTAACGCGGTGTTCAGGTGCCCGATAACGACAAGCCGAGGGAGGCGCGCGCGATGGCGCAGAAGACCCAGGAGAAAGGGCTCACCGGCCCGGCGCCGGTGGTGGACGAGCCCGGCAGGGTACGCAACGTGGTGCTGGTCGGGCACTCCGGAGCGGGCAAGACGACGCTGGTCGAGGCACTGCTGGCGGCCAGCGGGACGATCGGCCGGGCCGGTTCGGTGCTCGACGGCACCACGGTGTGCGACTACGACCCGGCGGCGGTCCGCCAGCAGCGCTCGGTGAGCCTGGCCTGCGCCCCGCTGCTGCACGACGGCATCAAGGTCAACCTGCTGGACAGCCCCGGCTACGCCGACTTCGTCGGGGAGTTGCGCGCCGGCCTGCGCGCCGCCGACGCGGCGCTGTTCGTGGTCTCCGCGGTGGACGGCATGGACGCGGCCACCGGTGCGCTGTGGGAGGAGTGCGCGGCGGTCGGCATGCCCCGCGCGGTCGCGGTGACCCGGCTGGACCACCAGCGCGCCGACTTCGATGACGCCGTCGCCCAGTGCCGGCAGGTGTTCGGCGACAACGTACTCCCGCTGTACCTGCCGCTGCACGGCGACGACGGCACGTCCGCGGTCGGCCTGATCGGCCTGATCTCGCAGCGGGTCTTCGACTACTCCACGGGGTACCCGCCGGAGACGCGCGACCCCGATCCCGAGCACGAGGCGGCGATCGGCGACCCGCGCAACGAGCTGCTCGAAGGGATCATCGCGGAGAGCGAGGACGAGAGCCTCATGGACCGGTACCTGTCCGGTGAGGCCATCGAGACCGAGGTGATCATCGATGATCTGGAGAAGGCCGTCGCGCGCGGCAGCTTCTACCCGGTCATCCCGGTGTGCGCGGAGACCCGGGTCGGGCTCGACGCGCTGCTGGAGGTGCTCACCAAGGCCTTCCCGTCGCCGCTGGAGCACGAGCTGCCGCCGGCCACGAGCCTGAGCGGCGACCCGCGCGCGCCACTGACCTGCGACCCGTCCGGGCCACTGGTCGCCGAGGTGGTCAAGACCACGGTCGACGCCTACGTGGGCCGGGTCTCCCTGGTGCGGGTCTTCTCCGGCACGCTGCGCCCGGAGACCGCGGTGCACATCTCCGGCCACGGCATGGAGGCCCGCGGGCACGCCGACCACGACGCCGACGAGCGCATCGCCCACCTGTACTCGCCGCTGGGCTCGGCGCTGCGCGAGGTGCCCTACGCCGTCGCCGGGGACATCTGCGCGATCACCAAGTCGGCCAGCGCGGAGACCGGCGACACCATCTCGGCCAAGGACAACTCGCTGCTGGTCGCGCCCTGGGAGATGCCCGAGCCGCTGCTGCCCGTGGCCATCGTGGCCAAGACCCGCTCCGACGAGGACGCGCTGGCCAAGAACCTCGGCCGGCTGGTCGCCGGCGACCCGACGCTGCGCCTGGACCGCAACCCGGAGACCCACCAGCTCGTCCTGTGGTGCATGGGCGAGGCGCACGCCGACGTGGTCCTGGAACGGCTGCGCTCCGGCGGGGTCGAGCTGACCACCGAGCCGGTCCGGGTGGCGCTGCGGGAGACGTTCGGCAGCTCCGCCAAGGGGCACGGCCGCCACGTCAAGCAGTCCGGCGGGCACGGCCAGTACGCCGTCTGCGACATCGAGGCCGAACCGCTGCCGCGCGGGTCGGGCTTCGAGTTCGTCGACAAGGTGGTCGGCGGCGCGGTGCCCAACAACTACATCCCCAGCGTGGAGAAGGGCGTCCGGGCCCAGATGGAGCGCGGCCTGGTCGCCGGGTACCCGGTCGTCGACCTGCGCGTGACGCTCTTCGACGGCAAGGCGCACTCGGTCGACTCGTCCGACGCGGCGTTCCAGACCGCCGGCTCGCTGGCGTTGAAGGAGGCCGCGGAGAAGGCCGAGACGGTCCTGCTCGAACCGGTCGACGAGGTGCGCATCCGGGTGCCCGACGCGTTCGTCGGCGCGGTGATGAGCGACCTGTCCGGCCGGCGCGGCCGGGTCCAGGGCACCGAACCCGACCCCAACGGCGGGGAGAAGACCCTGGTCAACGCCGAGGTACCGGCGACCGAGCTGGTCCGGTACGCGGTCGAGCTGCGCGCCATGACCTCGGGCACCGGGACGTTCAACCGCTCGTTCGCCCGGTACGAGCCGATGCCGGCGCACCTCGCCGAACAGGTGAAGAAGGAGCACGCGTCGAAGTCCTGAACCCGCCGCACCTCGGGCGCCCCGGAGTTTCCGGGGCGCCCGGTGCTCACCCGGTCAGCGGCTTGGCGTAGTGGGTGTACGAGTGGCGGATGCGCATGCCGACCCGCTGGTACAGGGTCAGCGCGCCGGTGTAGGAGTTCGTCGACAGCGTGCACCCCCGCCGCCCGGTGCGGTAGAACCCGGCGAACGCGTGGCACAGCAGCGCCCGCGCGATCCCCCGGTGCCGGTAGTCCCGGTGCACCGCCACCTGGTGGACGTACCCCTCGTGCTCGTCCCGGTAGTCCAGCACCAGGGCGGCGCCGACGATCCGGCCGCCGGAAAGGGCCAGCGGGGAGAGCCCGGGGGCGAAGATCTCCCGCCGGATGCTGACGGCGGCCCACTCGTCGAACGGGCTGGGCTCCCGGTCGGGCCACTCGCAGAACGCGTCGTCGATGACCCGGTGCACCGCGTGGTCGTCGGAGCCCGGGCGGTACGTCCGGATGGTGATGCCGGCGGGCAGCGGCGGTACCTCCGGCTCCGCCTCGAGCGCGATCTCCAGGATCCAGGCGGTGTCCTTCGGCGCGTACCCCCGCCCGGTGAACATCCGGGCGGCCACGGTGTTGTTGTCGGTGACGGTCTGGCCGACCCGGTCGGCGCCGGCCGCCCGGGCCCGGCGCTCGGTCCAGTGCAGCAGCCAGGTGCCGATCCCCCGGCCCCGATGGTCCGGCCGGACGTCGGCCTCCGCCCGGCGGCCCTTGATGACCTGTCCCCAGCCGACCGGGTCGCCGTCCAGCGCGTGCACGAGCACGGTGTCGTGTGGCAGGTACTGCCCGGGGCGGGCCAGGTCGGTCACGATGTCGTCCAGGTCGACCTCGGCCTTGCCGTCCAGATCCTCCTCGCACGCCGCGATCAGGCGGTAGATCGCCCCGGCGTCGGCGGCGGTGGCCGGACGGGTGGTGAGCCCGGCGGGCAGCGCCGGATCGGAAACCTGCACGCTCATGCACCCGCTCCGCTGCGCTCCGCGACCGCATGAGGCACCAAGGCGCTGAGCTCATGATTCGCTCGCTGACGCTCGCTCATGCCGCCCAGCCTGCGGGCCACCCGCCGGGCTGTCGAGCGAATTGCCGGACTAGCCGCGGCCGAGCAGGCGGTCGACCTCGGCGCGCTGGTCGGCGGTCAGCGGGCCGTGGGCCAGGGCGCCGGCGTTCTCCTCGACCTGGGCCACGGTGCGGCAGCCCGGGATCGGGATGGTCCGGTCGCTGCGCGCCCACAGGTAGGCCAGGGCGCCCTGGGCTTGGGTACGGCCGCCGCTGCGCAGGATCTCCCGGACCGCGTCGGTCCGGGCCAGCAGCGTCGGGGAGGGCCGGCCGTCGATGAAGTACTCCATCCAGTCCGGCGAGACCCCGCGCACGTCGTCGGCGCCCAGCCGCGAGCCGGCCGGGTACTTGCCGGTCAGCAGCCCCATCGCGAGCGGCCCCCGGTTGATGCTGGCGAGGTCCAGCCGCTCGCACACGGCCAGTACCGCCGCCGAGTCCTTGAGCACCGAGAAGTCGTGCTGGATCGCGGTCACGGACGGGCTCGCTGCGGCGAACGCCTCGGCCCGCTCGGGGAAGTCGGTGCTCCACCCGTAGGCACGGATCGTGCCGCGCTTGACCAGTTCGTCGAGGACGGGTACCAGGTCCAGCGCCTGCTCCACCGGCAGGTCGTTGATGTGCAGCTAGTACAGGTCGACGTAGTCGGTACCGAGCCGGCGCAGCGAGGCTTCGAGCTGGGTACGCAGGCCGGCCGGGGTGCCGTCCGGGCCGCGCGTCTCCCGGGTTTCCTCGTCGAAGGTGAAGCCGAACTTGGTGGCGAGCACCACCTGGTCGCGCCGCCCGGCGAACGCCCGGCCGAGGACCCGCTCGCTGTGCCCGGCGCCGTAGACGTTGGCCGTGTCGACGAACGTCACGCCGAGGTCGAGCGCGCGGTGCAGCGCCCGTACCGACTCGTCGTCGTCGACCTCGCCCCACCCGAGCGGCTTGCCGTCCTCCCAGAACAGCCCGCCGATCGCCCAGCAGCCCACGCCGAGCGCGCTCACCTCGATCCCGCTGCGCCCCAGCGTCCGTGTCATCGTCGTCATGACTCGACTCTGGCACTTCGAGCGCACTCTAGGGCAAGCTAGTGCTTCCGCAGGGCCAACAGCTCCGACACCGTCACGAAGCGGTACCCCCGCTGGCGCAGGCCGGTGAACATCTCGCCGAGGTGCCGCAGGGCGACCAGCCGGTCGTCGGCGCCGACGTCGTGGGCGAGCACGATCTGCCCCGGGGTGACCCCCTCGACGACCTCCTTGACCTGGCCGGGCTCGTTGCGCACGTACGTCGCCTCGTGCATCTGCCGCGACCAGAGCACCACCTCGTACCCGTGCTGGTTGGCGGCGAGCAGGGTGGCCCCGCCGAGGTGCCCGTACGGCGGGCGCAGCAGCGTGGGCGCGCGCCCGGTGTGCTTGACGATGCTGTCGTGCGCCCGGCCGAGCTGCCCGGCGATGGCGGACGCGTCCATCATCGCGAAGTCGGGATGCGACCAGCTGTGGTTGCCCACGTCGTGCCGGTCCAGCCGGCCCTTGACGAGGTCGGCGTGTGCGGCCAGGTTCTGCCCGACCATGAAGAACGTAGCCGGTACCCGGTGCTCATCCAAGACATCGAGCACCATGGATGTCCACCTGGGACCGGGGCCGTCGTCGAACGTGAACGCGACGACCGGCTCGCTCGTCTCCACGTACCAGATCGCGTTGAGCTGCCCGTGGTGCTCGAAGTCGACGCGGTCGGCGGCGGCCGCGTACCCCCCCTCGAAAGGAAGGTGTTTGGGCGGGAAGAGCCGGGGCGCGGCGACCGCGGCCGCGCCCACGGCGGCGCCGCCCGCGACCAGCAGCGAGCCGCGCACAAGCCCCCGTCGCGACATCCGCATGCGGCTAGTCCCCCGCTCCGGCCGGCGCGACGTCGGCCCAGGCCTTGGCGAGCAGGTCACGGGTGTCGCCGAGCAGCTGCGGCAGCACCTTGGTGCGCCCGATCACCGGCATGAAGTTGGCGTCCCCGCCCCAGCGCGGGACCACGTGCTGGTGCAGGTGCGCCGCGATGCCGGCGCCGGCGATGGCGCCCTGGTTCATGCCGATGTTGAAGCCGTGCGGGTTGCTCACCGAGCGGATCACCCGCATCGCCGTCTGGGTGACCTGGGCCAGCTCGCCGGTCTCCGGGCCGGTCAGCTCCGCGTAGTCGGCGACGTGGCGGTACGGGCAGATCATCAGGTGCCCCGGGTTGTAGGGGTACAGGTTGAGCACCGCGTAGACCCGCTCGCCCCGGAAGAGCACCAGGCTCTCCCCCTCGGGCAGCCCCGGCGCCAGGCAGAACGGGCACCCGGTCGGCTTCTCGAACCCCTTCGGCCGGTCCGAGCCGGTCACGTATGCCATCCGGTGCGGCGTCCACAACCGGTCCCAGCCGTCCGGCTCCCCCACGGTCACGCGGGTGATGGTACCGGCCCGACTTGACTCTCCACCGGCTGGAGAGTCCTAGCCTCGGTGGCGTGATGTCGATCGGACGCTTCGCCCGTCGGGCCGGGCTGTCGATCGGCGCGCTGCGGCACTACGCCGAGATCGGACTGCTCCGGCCGGCCCGGGTGGACCCGGACACCGGGTACCGGTACTACGCGGAGGAGCAGCTCGACACCGCCCGGCTGATCGCGCGCCTGCGGGACGTGGACGTGCCGCTGGCCCTGATCCGGGAGGTCCGGGACGCGCCGCCGGACGTGCTGCGGAACGGCTGGCCCGGCACGGCGCGGACCTCGACGCGGCGCTATGGCGGTTGCAGCGCACCGCGCACCGCCTGCGGCAATTCATTGACAACGAGGAGATCGTGATGCCCGTGCCCCCGTTCACCCTGGACCCCGACGACGAGCGGCGGCTGGCCGCGACCCTGTTCAACCACACCTGGACCCTGCTGGAGCGCACCGACCGCAGCCCGCTGGAGGACGACGAGATGCTGCACTCGGCCCACGCCAGCCGGGCGCACTGGGGTGTGGTGGGCGAGCCGGTGCACTGGGCGCGCGGGGAGTGGCAGTGCGCCCGGGTGTACGCCGTGCTGGGCCGCGCCGAGTCGGCGCTGCACCACGGCCGGCGCTGCCTGGCGCTGGCCGAGGAGTACGACCTGGGGCCCTTCGACGTCGGGTGCGGGCACGAGGCGATCGCCCGGGCGCACTGGGTGGCCGGTGCACGCGACGGCGCGGCCCGGCACCTCGACCTCGGGTACGCGGTACTGGACAAGATCACCGACCGTGAGGAGCGCGAGCTGCTCAACTCGGACCTGGACAGCGTCGCCGGGCCGCGCGAGGCGTGAGCCTCGCCGGCGCCGACCCCGGCAGCCACCCCCCGCACGACACCACCAGCCAACGCCGGTCCACCGACCCGAGGTAGCCGGACCGGCGTCATCGTCGCCGTCGTCGCCGGCGCCGTCATCATCGCCGTCGTGATCGTCGTCGGCCTCGTCCGGCGACGAGCGACCGCCTGACGGCACCCGCCACGACCGGCGCCGGGCCGCGCTAGCCGCCGGGGCGGTCGGCGAGGGTACGCCTGCCCTCTGCGAACCGCTCGCGGTACGCCGGCTCCGGCCGGATCCGGTGCGCGGTGGGCTTGTCCAGCTCGATGCCGGCCGCTCGAAGTACCTCATCCACGTGCGCCGCCCGCATGTACGCCCGGACGGCCTCGGTCACCATGTCTGACGCGTCGCCCTGCTGCTTCAGCCAGTCGGCCACGTCGTCAGGGACACTTACCCGCAGCTCTGCGGTCATACCTCAGATAGTGCCAAAGACGGCCGGCGCGCGCTCGCCCGCCGCGCTCACCGCGACATCTTGGATGCTTGCAGCCCCGGAGGGGGTACCAGCATCCAAGATGTCGGCCGCCGCCGGCGGGCCGGCCGTCTCACGTCGCCGACGGGCCGGCGTTGGTTCGCGCCCGGACCACGTCGACCACGTGCGCCACGGCCTCGTCGAGCGGTACCCCGTTGCGCTGCGAACCGTCCCGGTAGCGGAACGACACGGTGCCGCCCGAGACGTCGGCGTCACCCGCGATCGCCATGAACGGGATCTTCTGCTGCTGCGCCGTGCGGATCTTCTTCTGCATCCGCTCGTCGGACTCGTCGACCTCGGCCCTGATCCCGGCCGCCCGCAGCCGCGCCACGAAATCGTGCAGGTAGGGCGCGTGGTCGTCGCGGATCGGGATGCCGACCGCCTGGACCGGCGCGAGCCAGGCCGGGAACGCCCCGGCGTAGTGCTCGGTGAGCACGCCGAAGAACCGCTCGATCGACCCGAACAGCGCCCGGTGGATCATGATGGGCCGCTGGCGCGACCCGTCGGCCGCCTGGTACTCCAGCTCGAACAGCTCCGGCAGGTTGAAGTCGACCTGGATCGTCGACATCTGCCAGGTGCGCCCGATGGCGTCCTTGGCCTGTACCGAGATCTTCGGGCCGTAGAAGGCCGCGCCGCCCGGGTCGGGGACGAGCGCCAGCCCGGAGGCCTGCGCCGCCTCCTCCAACGCGGCGGTGGCCCGGGACCAGTTCTCGTCCGAGCCGACGAACTTGTCCTCGTTGCGGGTGGACAGCTCCAGATAGAAGTCCTCCAGGCCGTAGTCGCGCAGCAGGTCCAGCACGAAGGCCAGCAGCGACTTCAGCTCGTCCTGCAGCTGCTCGGGGCTGCAGTAGATGTGCGCGTCGTCCTGGGTCATCCCGCGCACCCGGGTCAGCCCGTGCACCACGCCGGACTTCTCGAAGCGGTACACGGTGCCGAACTCGAACAGCCGCAGCGGCAGCTCGCGGTAGGACCGGCCGCGGGCCCGGAAGATCAGGTTGTGGAACGGGCAGTTCATCGGCTTGAGGTAGTACTTCGCGCCCTCCAGCTCCATCGGCGGGTACATGCTGTCGCCGTACCAGTCCAGGTGCCCGGAGGTCTCGAAGAGCTGCCCCTTGGTGATGTGCGGGGTGTTGACGAAGGAGTACCCGGCCGCCTCGTGCTGCTGGCGGGAGTAGTTCTCCAGCTCGCGGCGGATGATGCCGCCCTTCGGGTGGAACACCGCGAGGCCCGAGCCGATCTCCTCCGGGAAGCTGAACAGGTCCAGCTCGGCGCCGAGCTTGCGGTGGTCGCGCCGCGCCGCCTCCTCCAGCAGGCGCAGGTACTCCTTGAGCTGGTCGCGGGTCGGCCAGGCGGTGCCGTACACCCGCTGCAACTGGGGGTTGCGCTCCGAGCCGCGCCAGTACGCGGCGGCCGTGCGCATCAGCTTGAAGGCGCCGATGTGCCGGGTGGAGGGCAGGTGCGGTCCCCGGCACAGGTCGCCCCAGCAGCGCTCGCCGGTCTTCGCGTCGGCGTTGTCGTAGATGGTCAGCTCACCGCCGCCGACCTCCATCACCTCGGTCGCGTCGACGTCGCCCTTGAGGTCGACCAGTTCCAGCTTGTACGGCTCGCCGGCGAGTTCTTCCCGGGCCTGCTCCACGGAGTCGAAGCGGCGCCGCCGGAACACCTGCCCGGACTTGACGATCTCCTGCATCCGCTTTTCCAGCTTGTCCAGGTCCTCCGGCTGGAACGGCCGGGCCACGTCGAAGTCGTAGTAGAAGCCGTTCTCGATGGGCGGGCCGATGCCGAGCTTGGCCTCGGGGAACACGTCCTGGACCGCCTGGGCGAGCACGTGGGCCGTGGAGTGGCGCAGCACGGCCAGGCCGTCCGGGGAGTCGATCGGCACCGGAATGACCTCAGTGTCCGATTCCGGTACCCAGGACAGGTCGCGCAACCGGCCGGCCGGGTCACGGACCACCACGACCGCCTTCGGGCCGGTGGTGGGCAGTCCGGCGGCGGCGACCGCGTCCGCGGACCCCGTCCCGGCGTTGACGACGACAGCGTCCGACACCGGCATCTCCTCACGACTCGCGAAATGTTCAGCCACCCGATGCTAGCCGGGCCCCCGATTCCCCAGCCGAGCGGCGCGGCGGGCGTTACATTGACGCCGTGACGGATGATCTCGTCGGCGCCCTGCGGCGCCGGTACCAGACCTTCTTCGCGTCCCGGCCCGGGACGCCGTTCGCGGTCGTCGCCGGGGAGACGCCGTATATGATCGGGGCCGGGGAGCCGGCCTTCACCATCACCGTGCGGGACGGGCGGGGCGCCAAGGCGCTGGCCGCGCTCGACCAGTTCCGCGTCGCGGTGGCCTATCTGCAGGGCTGGCTGGACGTGGAGGGCGACCTGGTCGCGGCGCTGAAGATGCGCCGCTTCTTCAAGGACGTCCACCCGATCGCGTGGCTGACCAACTTCGCGCCGGCGCTGCTGCGCGGGCGCGCCGAGCGCGACCGCCGGTCCATCTCGCACCACTACGACGAGGACTCCGAGTTCTTCCTGACCTTCCTGGACAGCCGGCACCGCTGCTACACGGAAGGCGTGTTCGCCTACGACGACGAGCCGCTGGAAGACGCGATGACCCGCAAGATGGAGCTCGCCGTCGACGCGCTCGGGGTCAAGCCGGGCGACCACGTGCTGGAGGTCGGCGGCGGCTGGGGCGCGTTCGTCGGGTACGCGGCGCGGCGCGACATCGAGGTGACCACGCTGACCCTGTCGAAGGAGTCCGAGCGCTTCCTCACCGAGCTGATCGACCGCGAGAAGCTGCCGGCCCGGGTGGTGCGCGAGCACATCTTCCGGTACCGGGCACCGCGCCGCTACGACGCCATCGTGAACATGGGCGTCACCGAGCACCTGCCCAACTACCGCGCGACCATCCGCAAGTACGCCGAGCTGGTCAAGCCGGGCGGGCACGTGTACCTCGACGCGCTCGCGATGCGCACCAAGCGCCGCGTCTCCACGTTCATGAGCCGGTACGTGTACCCGGGCGGCTCGTCCCCGCTGCTGCTGCACCAGTACCTGCGCGAGGTGGCGCGCTCGCCGTTCGAGCTGATCAGCGTCGTCGACGACCGGCACAACTACTTCCTGACCTGCCAGCGGTGGGCGCAGCGGCTGGACGCGGCGCGCGAGGACATCGTGCGGGGCTGGGGTGAACCGCTGTACCGCCGGTTCCGTCTCTTCCTGTGGGGCTCGGCGGCCGGCTTCGACACCGGCCTGGTGCAGGCCTACCGATGGGTGCTGCGGATGCCCGAGCCCGGCTGAGCGGAGGCATCGTGAATGCAGCGGCGCCGCGGCGTGGCGTGAGGTGCCCGAGGCGCCAGCGCAGCCGGTGCGCAGCGGGCGGCGATGGCCGGGCCTGCAGGCGGTGCCGCGAAGCGAACTAGGAGGCGTGGTGCGGGGTTGGGTCTGGGTCGTGGTCGGGGCGCTGCTGGTTCTCGTCGGGGGGCTGTGGACCCTCCAGGGCCTCGACGTCGTCAAGGGCAGCGGGATGAGCGGCAAGACGCTATGGGCGGTGATCGGGCCGATCGTCGCGCTGGGCGGGCTCGTCATGATCGTGTTCGGAGCCCGGGCCGCCCGCCGGTCGTCCACGCCGGGTGCGGACCACCGGCCCGGGTGAGTCAGCGGCGCCGGCGCCCGACGAGCGCGCCGAGGGCGCCGACCGCGAGCGCGGCACCGGCGGCCACCACACCCCGGTGCTGTGCGGCCCACAGCTGCACGCTGCGCGGCTTGGCCTGGTCGTCGAAGCGCCCGTGTGCGCCATAGTCCGGCTCGCGGGCGCCGTCCGCCGGCCGCCAGAGGTTGGCCGGCTGGTCGGCGCCCTGCCGCTGGTCGGTCTGCTGGCTGCCGTAGCCGGTCCGCGCCAGGTACCGGTCCAGCAGGCCGGGCGCCACGTTATTGGCGAGCAGCGTGGCGACGGTCGAGCCGCCGACCCAGTACTCGCGCCGGCCCGGGTGGTCGGCGGCGTAGACGATGCCCCGCGCGGCGACCTCGGGCTGGTAGATCGGGGGTACCGGCTGGGCCCGGTGGCGCAGCCGCGACAGCACCCAGTCGAACTGCGGGGTGTTCACCGCCGGCAGTTGGACCATGGTGACCTGCACGCTGCTCTTGTCGTGCAGCAGCTCGCAGCGCACCGCCTCGTGGAAGCCCTGGATCGCGTGCTTGGCGCCGCAGTACGCGCTCTGCAGCGGGATCCCCCGGTAGGCCAGCGCCGAGCCGACCTGCACGATCGTGCCCCGGTCCCGGGGCAGCATCCGGCGCAGCGCGGCCCGGGTGCCGTGCACGTAGCCGAGGTAGGTGACCTCGGTGACCCGCTTGAACTCCTCCGGCGCGATCTCGGTGAACGGCGCGAACACCGAGGTGAACGCATCGTTGATCCACACGTCGATCGGGCCCAGCTCGGCCTCGATGTGGGTGGCCGCGGCGTCCACGGCCGCGTGGTCGGCGACGTCGACCGCGAGCGGGAGCGCGGTACCCCCGGCGGTCTCGAGGTCCCGGGCGGCCCCGGCCAGGCCGTCCACGCCTCGGGCGAGGAGTGCCACCCGGTCCCCACGCGCGCCGAACGACCGGGCCACCGCGCGGCCCACCCCGCCACTGGCCCCCGTCACCACGATCACCCGCTGCGTCATGGGGTACTACTTCCCGGGTCGGCCGGGGCGACAAACGTCAGGACCGGTGCCGGCCGACGAACGGCAGGACGTACCAGAGGAACCCGTACAGGACCGCCAGCCCGGCCACGATGACGGCGGCGAGCGGCTCGTGAACGACCACGTCGACGGCCAGGAAGACCGCGCCGAGCATGGCGAGCAGCAGGCAGAACAGGCCGGCGACGGCCAGCCGGGAGGCGACCTGCACGAGCTGCGGCTTGCGGCCCTTGCGAAAGACGATCCGGTGGTAGCTGGCCGGGGCGATCAGCAGCGCGGTGGCGGCCGCGGCGGCGACCACGGTGCCCACGTAGGCGTACCGGTCCAGGCCGGTGATCCGCTCGAAGCGGTTGGTGAACGGCAGGGTGAGCAGGAACGCGAAGAGCACCTGCACGCCGGTCTGTGCGACCCGCAGCTCCTGCAGCAGCTCGTTGAGGTTGCGGTCCCAGCGTTCCAGCGCGGTCTCGCTGCGGCCGCTGCCATCCCGCCCCGGCTCCGGCTCGGCCGGGTCATTCGACCCGGTGCGCGAAGGGCGCAGCCTGCGCTCGATATCCCGCCCGGACATGACCACACGCTACCGGGCGGTGCGGAATGCGCGAGCCGAGCGCGGTCACGACTCACTTGCGTGAAGCAAGGCACGCGCCGACCCGGGAACCCGGGTGGGCGCCGGGGCGTCCTTTGCGCCGGTCCCCCATTCCCGCGCGACCCGCAGAAGGGACCGACGAGCGCCGGGGCTTGAGCCGGGCGACGCGGTGGCACAGCCGGGGCGCGGCGTGCGGCGATGGCCGCGCCTGCAGGCGGGTCCGCGGAGCCGGTCGTCGGCAACAGCCAGGACATGGCCGCGCTCGCCGACGCGGTGGAGGCGGCGCGCGACCCCCTGGTACCGGCGGTCGTGGTGGCCGACCACGGCCTGTACGCCTGGGGCGCCGACCCGCTGCGGGCGCGGCACCACACCGAGATCGTGCAGTGGCTGCTGGAGGCGGCCATCGCCCTGGCCCATTGACAGCGCCCGGTACCGTTGTCCCGACAAACTGTGCGTGAGGTTGGTAGCCACAGGGAGCGATCGATGAGCGAGCCGAGCCCTGGCCCGCCGTCCCCGGTGAGCCGCGCATGAGCAGGATGCGCCGGGCACCCGAGGCCGGCCGGGAACCGGCGCCGGAGCGCGACGGCCACCCGACGTACGCGCCCGGATCCGGCGTTGCCGACTCCGCGGCCGACACCGTGCTCGGCTGGCAGGTTCAGGCCGGCAACGGGGCGGTCGCCCGCCTGCTCTCCGGCGCCGGGTCACCCGCGCCGGATCCGCGGATCCAGTTCAAGCTCACCGTCGGCGCCTCCGGCGACCCGCTGGAGCGGGAGGCGGACCGGGTGGCCGACCTTGTGGTGGACGGGCCGGGTGTAGCGGCACCGGTACCAGCGTCGTCCACAGTGGACGGTACGGCGGGGGCGGCCGCGCCGCCGGTCGCCCAGCAGGCCTTGGGCGGGTCCGGCCGGCCATTGCCGGCGGCCACGCGGGCGCGGCTGGAACCGGCCTTCGGCCACGACTTCGGCGACGTCCGGGTGCACACCGGCGCCACGGCCGCCCGCGCCGCGGACGCGGTCGGAGCCCGGGCCTACACGATGGGCACGGACATCGTGTTCGGCGGCGGCCAGTACGCCCCGGGCACCGCCGAGGGCGACCGGCTCCTCGCGCACGAGCTGACCCACACCGTCCAGCAGTCCGGGGCCGGTACCGCAGGATCCACCGTGCGCCGCAAGGAGGTCGACGCGGACGCCCAGGTCGCCGGAGCGCGGGACTGGACCACGGCTGATCGGGTGGGCAACACCCAGCGGTGGAAGGACGCGTGCCTGACCAACCTGCGGGCGGCCGACTCCAGCCAGTACGTGAAGGTGGTCGAGCGGCGCGACTTCTACCACTGGTTCTACGAGTACAGCGCGTCGCTCGGCTTCGGTACCCGGTGGGCGCTCGCCGCATACGTGGTGGCCAACGGCGCGCACCAGATCGCCGACATGGATATCGACCACGCGCTCGCCAACGACGTTCAGCCTCGCGGGCGTCGAGCTGCAGGGCGCGATGCGCGAGGGCAACCAAGTGATCTTCGACAACGTCCTGCCGAAGCTGAAGCAGCTCATCGACGGTGGACCGCTGCGGGGCCGGGCCGCGCTCGAGTGGGACATGCGGATCCTGTCCGAGGAGCAGACGCTCGTCGACCCGCTGTACCGGCGGATGTCGGCCGAGTCGATCCAGCAGATGGACTACATCGCGCGCAAGACCCGGCTGGCTGGCGTGGGCGCGTGGTGGACCGGCGAGGACCAGGTGGCGCCCGGCCCGGACAACAACGCCGGTACCGTGCCGGCGTTCAACCAACCGAGCCTGCAGAGCATCGACGACCGCTGGCGGTACGGGATGGGCCTGGGCAACCAGTTCACACCCGGCGGTACCGGCTTCAACCCGGCCGTGGACGGCCGGCCGGCCGTCGGCGCGGACTACACCAGCGGCGCCGAGCTGACGATGGTCGACACCCGGGCACACCTGCACGAGCTGGACGCGTGGCTCAACCCGAACCGGTACACCCGGATGGGTCCGGGCGGCCAGGCGGCCAGCACCTTCCTCCAGGGGATCGTGGCGCGGCTGACCCCGTTCGAGAAGCAGCAGATCCTGGCCGACCGCAGCCCGGACGGCTGGGCGTACTCGATCCAGTTCGCGCAGTTCGGGTTCGTCACGGAGGCGCTGGTGACCCAGGCGCTGCCGACCGATCCGGCGGCGCAGCGGGCGGTCGCCGCCTTCCTGGCGCGGTTCCGGGCCGAACGCGCCCGGGTCGAGGCGGCCTACCCGCCGATGGACCTCATCGGACCGTGACGACATGGAGCCGTGGCTAGCACCGACGCGGGAGGACCTCCGGTGGGTACACCGCGAGCCGGATCCGGTGGCCTTCGGTCACCGGCGCGCCGAAGCGGTCCTGGCCGGCGATGCCGGCATCACCGTCCTGGGGAGCGCGGCGCCGCCCGGTGGTGCGGAGTGCGCGCTGCTGATCCGGCTCACCGGCGCGGGCGAGGTCGTCGACGAGCGGCGGTACCCGGCGGCGCTGGGCACCGGCCGGGCGATGGCCGCGCTGCCCGACGGGTTCGTGGTCGCGGGCGAGGTGCCCGACGGCGAGCTGGCCTACCGGGCCTGCCTCATCCGGCTGGACGCGCGAGCCGAGGTGACCGGCCGCGGGGTGTTCGGGCCGGCCGGTGTCACCGGCTTCGACGCGGTCACCCGGCTGGTGGACGGGTCGGTGCTGGCGGCCGGTACGTCGGGTGGGCCGGAACCGGCGGCCGGCGGTACCCATGGATGGCTCGTCTGCGTGCCGGACGCGGACCGGACCGGCTGGGAGACCGAGCTGACCGATGTCGATGGCATCAGGGCGGTCGCGGTGCCCGCCGGCGGTGGTTTCGTCGCCGCGGCCCGCACGCAGACCTCGACCACCTCGCTGGGCCGGGCCCGGCTCATCGGGTTCGCCGACGACCGGAGCGTGCGGTGGCGGCTTCCGCTGCCGCACACCGGACACGGCGAGCTGACCGGGCTGGCCGCGCTCCCCCACAGCGGTGTCGTCGCGGTCGGCCACCGCACCGCGGACGGGCCCGACCCGGCGGGGCTGTGGGTGGTGCGCGTCGACTCCGCCGGTGCGCTCGTGTGGGAGCGGCAGTTCGGTACCGGCGACGGGGAGCGGCGCGGCCGGGCCGTCGTGGCCCTCGGCGGCGACGGCGTCGCGGTGGCCGGCGAGGTGCTGCGCGGTACCCGGCGGACGGTGGTCGTGGCCCGCCTCACCGCGGACGGCACGCCGGTCTGGGAGCGGGAGTACGGCGAGGAGCGCGCGTACGACCTCGTGGGCGGCCTGGCCGGTGCCGCCGACGGCGGCCTCGTGGTCGCCGGCTCGACGGCGCCCGTGCCCGAGGCCGCCGGCCCGGCCCGCGCTAGCGCCATCCGGGTGTTCCGGCTCGACCCCGACGGAACCCCGGTCTGGCACCGCCTCCTGACCGGATGACCCGGTGGTGGCGGCCAGTCTGCCAAGGGTGGTCCCGGCTGCTGTGGGCGCGCCCGCGGACGATGGCGAACAGCTCCTCCTTGCCGGCGTCCGGACCCAGTACGGCGTCGGCACCGGCGAGGAGCACCGAGCCGAGGCCGCGTGAGTCGGCCCGCGCGGTGAGCACGATGACCCGGGCGCGCGGTACGGCGTTGCGTATCGCGCGTACCGTGGCCCCCGCCTGGTCGCCGGTCCCCTCGTCGAGGATGACCAGATCGGGACGGGAACCGGTCATGAGGTGGACGGCCGTGGTGCCGGCCTGACCGACGATTTCGAGGGTCTCCTCGGCGGCGAGCAGTTCGATCAGTGCCTCGCGCAGGACGATGTCGTCGCCGGCGACCATGATTCGCATGGGACCCACCTGTCGATCGCTGAGACGGTCCGCGGTCACGGGCAGCTCCGTTGCTGCCCGTGACCTGCCGGTGGCCGGTTCAGAACTGAAGCCGCCAGATGTCGATCCGGCCGGTGTCCAGCCGCGCCCCGTCACGTACCCGCAGCTTCCAGGTGCCGTTCGGGATCTCGGACGATGCGTTGACGGTGTATGTCTTGACCACGTCGTCGCCGCTGTCGTTGTTCGGGAAGTCCTCGAGCAGGTAGCCGCTGCCGTCCGGTGCGACGAGGCTCAGCACGAGGTCACCGCGGTAGGTGTGCCGGATCGTGACATCCACCCGTAGCGCCGCGGGGGCGTTACCGGGTACGCCGGTAACGGTGATCGGCGACTCGGCGGTGGACAGGTCGGCGATGGGTACGTCCTGGCCGTTCTCGAAGACCCGGCCAGGCGGCGGCGGGTTACCGACCACGCTGTCGATCCACGCGCGGTGGGCCGCCGAATCCATGTAGATGGACGGTCCCTGACCGCAGATCGCCGTGGTACCCGCGGTCGTGGTGCCGGCCAGCCGCCAGGTACCGGCGACGCGGATGACCGCCGGGCCCCCGGAGTCGCCGTAGCAGGCGCCCCGCCAGCCGTCGACGTTCCTCACGCACAGCTCGGGCGTACCGGTACCGCAGCGGCTGTCCGGGAGCACCGTGGTGTCGAGCTGCTGGAGGATCGTGGGCAGTGGGGCGTTGCAGGGATCGCAGGTGGCTCCCCAGCCGAGCAGCCGGATCGCCGATCCGACCGGGACAGCGTCGGCGATCTGGATCGGCTGGTACGGCACGGACGTGGCCAACTGCACCACGGCCACGTCGCTACTGCCCGACGGATGCAGCACGATCCGGCTCACGCGGGCCACAGTGCCGCCCGAGGTGCGGTTGGTCGAGCCGACCCGTACCTGCATGCTCGACGGCGTCTCGTCGACGACGCAGTGCTTGGCGGTCTCCACCCAGTTCGGTCGGATGAGAGCGGCGCCGCAGAAGTGGTCGCCCCGGTTGGTCTGTAGCGAGACCGCGAACGGGTACGGCTCGGTGGCCGGCTGGCCGCCGACCACCCGTGGGCTGGTCACCGGCCCGGGATCCGGCCCGGCGGCGGCGAACGCCGCGGGGGCGGCCAGCCCGGCCACCGCCGCGGCGATGACGGCCGCCTTCAGGACTGGTGCGCGCATCGCCTCTCTCCTCATCTACGTCGATTTCTGATCCCCCTTGGGCCGCTAGGTTCCATTCCCGCGGGTACGGGCTGCAACGGCCGAAATTTCGGCCGGCACCTGGGTACCCGGCGTCCGGCCGGGAACTGGACCGGCCTCGGTGACCGGCCGTACAATCATCCCCTTCGATGTGTAGTCGCCTTGGACGGGACGATGGCTCAACCGACGGAAATCAAAGCCCGCGCTGTCGTGCCTGGCGAGCCCCGCCCGGACAGCCCGCTGGGCACCGGGCCGTTTCACACCGCACTGCGCGAGGCGATCCGCCGCCGCGGCCTCACCCTGGACCGGTTGCGGTGCCACCTGGCCCGGCACGGCGCGCCGGTGGCGCTGTCCACGCTCAGTGACTGGCAGCACGGCCACCGGCGGCCGGGCGGCGCACACTCGCTGCGGGCGCTGCGGGCGCTGGAAGAGATCCTGCACCTGCCTGGCGAGTCGCTGGTCCGGTTGCTGATCGTGCCGGACGCCGACGGGCGCGACGGCGACGGGCTGCAACTGCTGCGGCCGTCCGAAGGGCTCGACGAGCGCCAGGGCGTCCTCTCCGACCTGCTCGACAGCCTGCCCGGGGCTCGCGACCGCGGAGTGCAGACCATCAACCAGCACGACCAGGCGTTCATCAACGCCGATCGGCTCGCCTTGCGGGTCGTGAACCGCACGGTGGTCCGGGTCCGTCGCGACGGCGTCGACCGGTACGTGGTGCGGTACTTCGGCGACGACGGCTGCGACATCGACCAGGTGCGGGTGCGCGCCGGCGAGAACTGCCGGCTGGGCGAGGTGCGCCGCCATCCCGACCCGCCGGTGCTCGTCGCCGAACTGCTTTTCGGCGAGCCGTTGCGGGCGGGCCAGACCTGGGTGTTCAGCAAGGAGATCGAGGACTGGACCGGGCAGGAGTGCGTCGAGCACGGGCACGGGTTCGCCGAGCCCGCGGAGCAGTACCTGCTGGAGGTGCGGTTCGATCCGCGCGCCCTACCGGTGGACTGCTACGCCTACGCCCAGCCGGGCCTGTATGACGAACCGCTCCGCACGGCCGATCTCGTGCCGAACAGCCACCACGCCGTGCATCTGTTCGTCACCGGAGTCACCGCCGGCCTCGTCGGCATCGCCTGGTCCTGGCGGTAGGCGTACGGCCCTGCACGAGGCCTTCCCCGACTTCGCGCGCTTCAACTCCGACGACCACATCGTCGAACGGTGGGGATGAACCGTCGCCGGCGCGTGGATCGCATGGCGCCGCGAGCACCAGGCGATCCACGCCGGTTCCGGCCTCAGCAGCTGCCGAGGTCCTTCCACACCGCCCAGGAGGTCGGATCACCGGGTACGGCGCCCGCGGAGTACCAGGTCGACTGCCACCGGTGGCTGCCGTAGCTGACCATGTCGTTCGGCACGTATGACCGGGTGGGATCCCACGCCGGCAGGCCGCCGCATCCGCCGCCGCCCGGCGGCGGCGGGCCACCCGCGCCCACGATGCCCTCGATCCAGCTCCGGTTGGCGACCGCGTCGGTGTAGATCGACGGCCCCTGGGCGCAGATGGAACTGGTGCCGGCGTGGGTCATCCCGACCAGAGCCCAGCCGTTGCCGGTCCGCGCGATCGCCGGACCGCCCGAGTCGCCGTAGCAGGCTCCCGCCACCCCACCCGGGTTGTTGACGCAGATTTCCCACTGGCCGGTGCCGCAGCGGCCGTCCGGCAGAATCGACGTGTCGAGTTCCTGGAGGATGATGGGGGCGGAGCCGCCCGGATCGCGCGTGGCGCCCCAGCCCAGCAGCCGGATGGTTGACCCGACCGACGCGCTGCCGGCGATCGGCAGCGGCGCCTGCGGTACCGATGAAGCGAGTTGCACCACCGCGGCGTCGTTGGCGGGGTTGGTGACGATCCGGCTGACACCGACCAGGGTGCCACCGGTGGTGCGGTTGTTCGAGCCGATGCGCACCTGAATGCTGGACGGTGCGGAGCCCTCCACGCAGTGTTTCGCGGTGGCGAGCCAGTTCGGCCGGATCAGCGCGGCGCCGCAGAAGTGGAAACCGCTCCTGTTCTGCAGGGAGGCGCTGAAGGAGTAGAGCTGGCTGGCATCATGCCCGCCGATGATGAAGGGACCGGGTGGTGCTGCCCCGGGCGACGTCCCGGCGAGGGCCGGAGGGCCGACGAACGCGGCGCCAGCGAGGACCGCGCCGGCGGTGAGTACGGTGAGGACGTGAGGGAGTCGCATCGTTGTCTCCTCATGGGAGGGAACGGCCAGACGGGGCCGGATACGTTTTCGTGGTCGAACAGACCAACAAGAACAGTTAACTTTCCTAAGAATTCTTGCGGCACGCATTCAACGCGGTCAATCAAGGGTCGTGGGCCGAAATTTCGGCGTTGCGCCCGACCGTCCAAGGTGGTACAGGCCGACTCTCTCCCCGGCGCGGAAGCGCGGCAGAACCTGGTCCCGACCTCGTCCCGCCGGTCGGGACCGGTCATGGTATCGCCATCAGCGCGGCCATGTCTGGCCGTGGCACGGCCGAAATTTCGGCGGTCACCACCGTATTCGCTGAGGCAGCTCAAGCGCTAGAACGGGGTCGACACACGCGAAGCCGAACGCGAATGCCGAGGAGACGCCGTGCGACCCGTTGTGCTGAACGCGATTCCCGCCGATATCGCTGGGCGGGCCGGATGCGCCCGCTGGCTGGCCCGCAGCGCCGTCGCCGCCGTACTGTCCGGCGTGACACTGGCCGCGTCCGCCGCGCCGCCCTCGCTGGCCGCACCCGCCGCGGCCGCACCCGCCCCGCCGGCCGGCACCTCGGCCGCGCCCAACAGTAAGGCGGCGGACCTCGTCAACGTCTTCGTGGGCACGAAGGCCGGGCGGGCGCCCGACGACAACACATATGCCGGCGATACGTTCCCCGGCGCGGACCTGCCCTTCGGCATGCTGCAGTGGAGCCCCGACACTCCACTCCAGGCGAAGTCCGAGGGCGGGCGCGGCTACCTGCGCTACCGCGACGGCGGGTACGCCTACGAGGAGAACCGGCTGCGTGGCTTCAGTCTCACCCACCTCAGCGGCGCCGGGTGCGGCGGAGCGGCCGGCGACGTGCCGTTCCTGCCCTATGCCGGAGAGGTCGTGGGTTCCCCCGCGGCTGACGGCAGCCCGTACCTCGCCGCCTTCTCGCACGCCAACGAGTCAGCCTCGCCGGGCTATTACCGGGTGCGCACAGACTCGGGTATCACCTCCGAACTGACCGTGACCCAGCGCTCCGGGATAGGTCGGTTCAGCTACCCGGCCGGTAAGCCGGCGACGCTGCTGATCAACGTGGCGGAGTCGGCGATGGGCAGCAACGACGCGGCCGTCACCATCGACCCCGGCGCGCGGACCGTGTCCGGCTGGGTCGACAGTGGACACTTCTGCTGGGGACCCAACACGTACCGGCTGCATTTCACCGCGAGGTTCGACCAGCCGTTCGCCGGCTACGGCACCTGGCAGGACGCGGCCGTCCGGCGCGGCTCGACGTCGGCGCGGGGCGGCAACCTGACCGGCGGGCCGTTCGACGCGCAGGAGGTGAAGCCGGTGGGCGGCAGCGGGGCTTACCTGAGCTTCACACCCGGTGCCACGGTCCATGCTCGCGTCGGCATCTCGTACGTCAGCGTTCAGAACGCGGCCCGCAACCTGAGTACCGAGCAGCGCAACCGGCCCTTCGACGCGCTCAGACGAGCGGCGAGGCAGGCGTGGAACGACCGGCTGGGCCAGATAGCGGTCGTCGGCGGGACGCCCGAGCAGCGGGTCACCTTCTACACCGCGCTGTACCACGCGCTGTTGCAGCCGAACGTGTTCAGTGACGTAGACGGCCGGTACGTCGGCTTCGATCGCCAGGTCCACCGGGCCGCCAAGGGGCACGCGCAGCATGCCAACTTCTCCGGTTGGGACATCTACCGCACACAGGTCCAGCTGCTGGCCCTGCTTGCGCCGCACGAGGCCGCCGACATCGCGCAGTCGATGTACAACCAGGCCCGGCAGGCCGGCGACATCTGGGACCGCTGGTCGCAGAACAACGACTTCATGGGCGTGATGGGCGGGGATCCGTTCCACGCGATCGTGTCCACCATGTACGCCTTCGGGGCGCGGGACTTCGACGCCGGCGGCGCGCTGCGGTCGATGGTCAAGGGCGCGACCCGGGTGCAGGCACTCGATGAACGGTTCCTGGAGCGGCCCGGTCTGGAGGACTACCAGAGCATCGGGTACCACCCCGGCAACGTCTCGGACATGCTCGAAGAGACCACAGCAGACTTCGCGATCGCGCAGCTCGCCGACCGGCTCGGCGACCAGACCACGCGCCGGCGGTTCATGGCTCGCGCGCAGTTCTGGCAGAACATCTTCGACCCGGGCACCGGGTACCTGCGGGCACGCGGGCGGGACGGCCAGTGGATCGAGCCGTTCGACCCGGCCCGCCATCACGAGATGCGCTACCAGGAAGGCAACGCGGCCCAGTACACCTGGATGGTGCCGTACGACGTCGGCGGCCTCTTCGCGGCGATGGGTGGCCGCGACCGGGTGCTGCCCCGGCTGGACCGATTCTTCACCGAGCTGAACAGCGACGCCGACTCGCCCTATGCATGGATGGCCAACGAGCCCTCGTTCGAGGTGCCGTGGGAGTACGTGTGGGCCGGTGCGCCGGACAAGACGCAGGACGTGGTGCGCCGGTCTGCCGAGCTGCTGTTCCACCCGACCGTGGACGGGCTACCCGGCAACGACGACCTCGGCGCCACCTCGGCCTGGTACGTGTGGGCCGCGCTGGGCATGTACCCGCAGCTTCCCGGCCGTGCCGAACTCGTACTCGCCAGCCCGCTGTTTCCGGACGTGACCATTCGCCGGCCGGGCGGACAGGTGATCCTGATCGTGGCACCGAACGCCTCCAGCGCGAACCGGTACGTGCAGGGGCTGCGCGTCGACGGGCACCCGAGTAACCGGGCCTGGCTCCCGGAACGGTTCGTCACCGCGGGCGGGCGCCTGGACTTCCGGCTCGGGCCCCGGCCGGATCGGCAGTGGGGCACGGCGACCTCTGACGCGCCACCGTCGTTCCACGAGGGCGAGGTTCCGGTGCGCGGCTTCGTCACGCCCGGCCGGGTCGTGGTCGCCCCCGGGGGCACAGCGACGGCCACGGTACGAGCCGAGCGCCTGACCGGTGCCGGGACGGTGGGCTGGATCGCCGAGCCGCCGCCCGGCATCACGGTCACGCCGACGGCCGGGACCCTCGCGGCGGGAGCGAGCCAGCCCGTGACGGTGCGGTCGACCGGCGCCACCACCGGCTTCCACCAGATCCGGATCCGGTTCGCCGGCAGCTCCGGGACGACCCAGCCGCCACTGGGCCTCGACGTGACGGTCGCCGTGCCCGGCTCCTTGCCGGCCGCCTACAACAACGCCGGCACCAGCGACGCAACGCGGCCGTGGAGGACGGAGTTCGGCTCGACCCAGCGGTATCCCGGCAGTTACGCGTTCGCCTACCCGGCCGAGGAGCTGGCGAAGGCCGGGCTCTCCCCGGGTGCGCCGGTGACCGCGAACGGGATGGTCTTCCGATGGCCGGACAGCCGACCCGGCCAGCCGGACAACGCCACCGCAGGCGGGACGCTCGACCTGTCCGCGGCGCCGGCCGGGGCCACCCGGCTGGCGTTCCTCGGGGCCGCCTCGGAGGGCGACCTGGCACACCACGGCGCCGTCGGTATCGTGCGCATCAGCTACACCGACGGCAGCACGCAGGACGCCGAGCTGGCCCTGAGCGACTGGCTACTCGGCGACGGCAGCGAGCAACCCGCGTACCGGAACACGGTCGTCGCCAGGACCCCGTACGTGAACTCGTCATTCCCGCGCTACATCCTGCGCTTGCGGCGGGCCTACCCGGCACACGTCTTCGCCACCGCGCCGATCCCACTGGACCCCGCCAAGCGGGTACGCAGCCTCACGCTGCCGGCTTCCTGGGATGGCGGCGGCGTCGGACACGTGTTCAGCCACGCGGTGTCGTGACGTCGCCTTCGGCCGCCGGGGCTCGCGCCGAGACCCGGCGGCCGGACGTCAATGCCCGGTCAGCACGACCTTGCCGAGCCCCTGGCCCCCGCCACCCGGTCAGGTCATCCGGTTTCGGCCGCGCCGATGGATTCCACATCGACGTCCAAGCGGCGGAGGCGCCAACCACCTCCTCCTGCGCGACCGCCGCCCGACGACACCCGCTCCGGCTACGGTGAGGCGGTGACCACGAACCAGGATCGGTGGGCGCGGTGGGTGTTGGAGCGCCGGGACGCGGGTGACGTTCAGGTACGGCGGCACGGGGCGGCCCTGCTGGCGGCGTACCGCGACGGGGTGCTCGATCGCGCCGCCGTCACCGACGGGGATGTGCTGCCGGATGTGGGCACCGGCAATGGGCTGATCGGCTTCGCAGCGTTGGACCGGGTCGGGCCGGAGGGTCAGGTCATCTTCAGCGACGTCTCCGCCGACCTGCTCGCTGGATGCCGGCGCCGGGCGGCCCGTGAGGGACTGCTGGACCGCTGCCGGTTCGTGCAGACCGGCGCGGACGAGCTACGCGCAATTCCGGACGGGTCGATCGACGTCGTGACGACCCGATCGGTGCTCATCTACGTGGAGCGCAAGCCGGCCGCGTTCGCCGAGTTCTACCGGGTGCTGCGGCCGGGTGGCCGGCTGTCCATCTTCGAGCCGATCAACGGCTTCGCGGTGGCCGAGGCGGGCGGCGGCCTGTTCGGGTTGGATGTGGCTGCGGTCGCCGACCACCGACTGGGAGGTACTGAAGAAGACCGCACCCAACCCGCTGGCTCCCACGTACGAGGAGGCGCTGGCGCAAGCACTCACCGGTCCGGAGCGCGACCGCTTCGAAGACCATGTGCGCGCCGTCCTCGCGGCCGGCGCACCCGGCCGCAAGACGCTCGCGACGGCATACCTGCGCGCTGTCAGACCCTGACGGCTGGCCGTCCTCACCGGCGGGCGATCAGCCGTAGCGTCGCTGCGGTCGCGTCAGGGCTCACCATCGGGTCGACGTATGCGCGGCTGTAGCGGGCGTACTTGCTCCGGTACGCCCGGTCGATCGCGTCATGGTCCGCGTCCTCGGGTTCCGCGAACCCGACGTAACGGTCGACTCCCCCGGCCCGGATGTGGCCCTCGTGGCGTTCCAGTACGTGGCGGAACCAGCCGCCATTGCGCCCCCGGTAGGACCGGACGTACAGGTCGTCGCCGACGCGGACGACCCAGATCGTGGTGTAGGGGCGCAGCGACCCGTCCGGCCGCAACGATGCGACCTGCAGTTCGTCAGCCGTGCCGATCTTCTCGAGCTCGTTCGCCGTCCAGTCACTCATCGCACCGCCACCTCCAGTGTCGGAACATCGGAAAAGCCGTCTGCTACGTGATGCTTCATCCACGCCGGTCCGGCGTGGGTGTCGACCGCGTCACCGCGGCGACGTATCCACGCAACCACTCGTCCGCGGCCCCAGGTAGCCCCCTGCTGATTGGCGGTCCCCTAACCAGGCTCTATCGCGACGCTGCACACCGCGGCCAGCACGGTGCCGGCCCGCTCCTCCAGCAGCCGGAACCCGGCGTCCCGCGCGGCCGCGAGAGCCCGCTCGGCGTGGTCGAGCGCCAGGTCGCGCTTGCCGAGGGCGTGGCACGTCGCGGCCAGGCCGAGCAGCGCCTCGGTCTCGCAGTGGCGGTTTGCGGTTTTCCGGGCCAGCCGCAACGCCCGGTCGTAGAGATCGGCGGCCGGACCCGGAGCACCGGTGCGATGGTGGACGGACGCGAGCGTGCACAGCGCTTCCGCCTCGTACCGGCGCTCGCCGAAGTCGCGGCTCAGCGCCAGGGCCTGCCCCGCGAGGTCGAGAGCGTGCGGGTAGTGACCGGCGTCCCGGCGGACGGCGGCCAGGCAGCGCAGGGCGTCGGCGATGTCGCGCTGGTTCCCCAGGTCCCGGGCCATGCACAGGGCCTCGGTGAGCGCCTCGGTCGCCTCTGGCAGGCGGCCCAGGCCGTGGTAGGCCTCGCCGAGGTTGCCCAGGGCGGCGACCGCGCCCGGACGGGATCCGACCTTGCGGAAGCCGGCCAGCGCCTCCCGGCACGCGTCCACGGCCGCCGGCAGCCGGCCGGGTTGGCTGTACATCCGGCCGAGGTTGGACAGGTGGATGGCGAGCCCGGCGACCGCGCCGGTCCGCCGGTCGATGACCAGGGCCTGTTGGATGTGGCGTGCCGCCTGCTCGGGCTGACCAAGCTGGCCGTACATGCACGCGAGGTTGCCCAGGATGATCCCCTCCCCGTCGGTCCACCCGGCCGACCGCGCCAACGCCAGTGCCCGGCGCTGATGGTCGACGGCCCGGTCGTGGCGGTCCTGCGACCAGTGATAGGTGGCCAGGCTCTGGTGGGCGGCCGCCTGCGCCCGCGTCGCGCCCTCGGCCTCGGCGGCGGTCAGCGCCGCCTGCGCGCTGGTCAGCCAGTCCGCGGTGGGTGGGCGGAGGTCGAAGTACCCGCGGAGCGCGTCGGCGAGCAGCCAGGCGACCTCGTTCGACCCGTGCTCGGCCGCGTGGCTCACCGCCGCGACGAGGTTGGGCCGCTCCGCGTCCAGCCAGGACAGCGCCGGTGTGTCGTCGCCGAAGCCCACGCTCGCGGTGTGGACCGCCGTTGGCGGCGGGAGCCGTACCGTGTCCGGGTAGGCCAGCCGCGCGGCCTCGCCGGCACCCTGCAGGTAGTGGTCGAACAGCCGGCCGAGCGCGGCCGCGCGGTCCGGCCCACTGTCCTCCTCGACGGCCCGTTCCCTGGCATAGATCCGGAGCAGGTCGTGGAAGCTGTAGCGGTCCGGCGCGGGCGCCGTGATCAGATGCGCCCGCGCGATCACGTCCAGCATGTGCTGGGTATCCACGATGCTCCCGTCGGTCAGCGCGGCCGCCGCGGCGACGCTGACGTCCGGACCGCGCACCAGCCCCATCAACCGGAACAGCCGCCGCGCGGCGGGCGCGAGGACGGCGTAGGACTGCTCGAAAGCGACCCGGACGCCGGTCGGCTCATCGCCCTCAACCTGAAGCGCGGTCAGGCGGTTGCCCTGCCGCAGCCGTGCGAGGTAGTCCGCGAGCCGGCGGCCCGGCTGGTCGGCCAGGTTCGCGGCGGCGATCCGCAACGCCAGCGGCAGGCGTCCGCACAGGTCGGCGAGGTCGGTCGCGACCGGCCGCTCGGCGGCGAGGCGCCGGGTGCCGACAATCCGCTCCAGCAGCGCGACCGACTCGTCCGGGGTGAGGACGTCCAGGCCCAGCCGGTGCGCGCCATCGCGCGCCACCAGGCCGGTGAGGCGGTCCCGGCTGGTGACCACCACACGGCTGTCGCACCCGCCGGGCAGGAGCGGGCGGACCTGCTCGGCAGAGCAGGCGTTGTCCAGGAGCACCAGAGTCCGCCGGCCGGCCACGTGCGACCGGTACAGGCCGCGGCCTCGTCGAGTCCGGTGGGCACCCGGTCGGCGGGCACGCCCAGCGCCCGCAGGAACTGCGCGAGCGCCTCGTGCGGTGGTACTGGGTGACCGGTCCCCAGCCCCGCAGGTCCATGTAGAGCTGGCCGTCGGGGAAACGGTCGATGACGCGGTGGGACCAGCGCACGGCCAGCGCGGTCTTGCCGACTCCGGCGGCACCGACGATCACGGCGCCGCCGCCGCCCGGGCGGAGCAACCCGTCCAACTCGTCCAGATGCCGGTCCCGTCCGGTGAAGCCGACGACGTCGGGAGGCAACTGCGCCGGGGTCGCGCCGGCAGCCGCTGGCGCCGCGAGGCCCGGGTCGTCGCGCAGGATCGAGACCTGCAGCTCGCGCAGCACGGCACCCGGCTCGATCCCGAGGTCGTCGCGAAGCTCCGCGGCCAGCCGCCGGAAGGCTTCGAGCGCCTCGGCCGTGCGACCGCACCGGTGCAGAGCGAGCATCTGCGCGCCGACCAGGCGCTCGCGGCGCGGATGCTCGGCGACCAGCGCGGTCAGTTCACCGGCCAGCTCGACATGCCGACCGAGCTTGAGTTCGGCCTCGACCCGGTCCTCCAACGCGGTCAGCCGTTGCTCCTCCAAGCCGGCGCAAACCCGCTCGCGCAGAGTGTCGGTCGCCGCGTCGGCGAGCGCCGCACCGCGCCACAACTCCAGCGCCGAACGCAGGCAGGCGGCCCGGTCACCGGGGTCGGCCGCGGCCTCGGCGCGGGCGAGCAGGGTCCGGAAACGGTGGACGTCGACCCGATCGGGCGGTACGCGCAAGATGTAGCCCTCGTCTCTGGTGACGAGCGCGACGTCGCCCTGCCCCCCCAACGCGGCGCGGATCCGGGACACCGACGTGTGGATGCCCGCCCGTGCTGTCGACGGAGGGCAGCCATCCCACAGCAGTTCGACCAGCCGGCCCACGGTCACCACGCGGTTGCCGTGCAGCAACAGCACGGCGAGCAGGCACCTGTCACGCCGGCGCGACAGGGCCACCGGAGTGCCGTCGGCGGCCTCCACCTCGACGGGGCCGAGCAGTCGGAAGTCCACGCCGCCGTCAGGGGCCCAGCCAGGTGCCCGATGCAGGATCTCCTGTCACGGCGCCGCCTCCCCCAGTGCGACAATGCCGGCGTCGCGACTATACAAGAGATCGAGCGCCCGCGTTGGACCCGAACGCTGTGGCGACAGCGGTACCAGGAACGGCGTTCGACGGTAGCCGTCTAGGTGGCAGCTGCGCGCTACCAGCCGGCGGATGTTCGGGCCAGGTGTTGGACCTGCTGGTAGAGGTCGAGGTAGGCGCGGGCCATGACGTTCGGGGTGAATCGTCTGGCCGCTTGCTGGCGGCATCGGCGCGGGTCGATGGTGCTAGCAGCGATGATCATGTCGGCCAGCTCGTCCTCGGCGTCGGTGAGCAGCCCGGTGTCGCCGTGGTTGACCAGTTCCGGGAGGCAGCCCCGGGAGAGTCCGATGACCGGAGTACCGAGGGCGAGCGATTCGACGACGGCGGTGCCTCCGGGTTCTTCCCACCGCACCGGGAACAGCGTTGCCTTGGCGGAGGCGACGAGTTGGTCGCGGGTTTGTCCGGCGACGGTGCCGATCCACCGCACGCGCGCGCCGTCGACGTACGGGGCGACTTTTTCGCGCCAGAACCGCACGTCGGGGTTGTGGGTTGCGGCGTGGTCGCCGTCGGCGGCCGCCAGGTCGTGCGGGTGCTCGTACGGGCCGACGGGTCCGGCCAGCACGAGGTCGAAGCACATCTGGTGGGCGAGGCGGACGGCGAGGTCCTGCCCTTTGCCGGGGTTGATCCGGCCGAGCACGACCAGATGGCTGCCCTTGTCGGTCGGCGGACGACGGTCGGCGCCGTCGGCCAGGGGTGTGGCCAGGTGCACGTGGCCGAGGGCGTGCTCGCGCAGGGCCCTGGGGGCGCGGGCCAGTTGGGCGGCGGACACGCCGTTGACCCGGACCCGGTTGCCGCCGTCGAAGGTGCCGTACAGGTCGGGGTGTTTGGCGAGGTCCCAGTGCAGGGTGTGCAGCGCGGGTGGGGCGTCACAGCCGAGCGCGGCAAGGGTGGCAAGGCCGGCGGCTTCGACATGGTCGTGGATGAGGTCGATGTCGTCGCGCTGGCGCAGTGCGCGCACGACGCCGTGCAGGTGGGCCTGCACCACTCCGCATGCCTGGTTGTAGGGGCGCTGCAGGTGCCGGAACTGGCCGTCGGAAAAGACGGCGAGGCGTTCGTCGACGGGAATGCTGCTTGTGCCGACGGTGGCCAGGACGACCCGCACACCCAGCTTGCGGAGTTCGGGTACGAGGGTGGCGACGATGTTCTCGATGCCGCCGTACCCGTGTGGCGGCACGGGCAGCCACGGGCCGGCGTTCATCAATACGGTGAGCGTCATGGCCGGGTTACCGCCGGCCGGCTCGCCCGCACCACGCCGGCGATCTCTGCCAGCGGTGGCCGTTCGGCGACCGACACATCGGTCAGCGTGATTTCCCGGTCGAGGTTGGGCAGCGCGGTGTCACCCCCGCGCCGAAACTGCGTCAGCAACGCTGTCGGCGGGTGCGGTTCGGCCACGAGGCCGCGACGGTGCAGCCGCGACCAGACGGTGTAGAGGATCTGGGCCGACATGCGCCCGAGCGCCTCGGTGTTCTGATGCCGGTGCAGCCGCTCGCCGAGGTCGACCTGGGCGAGCGCGTCCAGACCGACGAGGCCGAGCAGGTCGATGAGCATGGCGATCTCGACGCCGTAGCCGGACACGAACGGGATCTGGGACAAGACGGTGCGGCGGCCGGCGTATTCACCGGCGAGGGGTTGCACGAAGCCGCCGAGCGACGGCCAGAACATGCTCAGCAGCGGCCGGGCCATGAGCTCGGTGACGCGTCCTCCGCCATCGGGCTCCATGCCTGCACTGCCGACGAACGGCCGGTGGTAGAAGCCCTTGACGAAGGCGACCGAGGAGTCGGTCAGCAGTGGGCCGATGAGACCGGTGACGAAGTGTGGGGAAAACGCGCGCAGGTCGGCGTCGACGAACGCCACCACGTCGCCGGAGGCGGCCGCCAGGCCGGCCCAGAGGGCGTCGCCCTTGCCGTCGAGCTGCGGCAGCCCACGCGTCATCTCGTCCTGGCAGACGACCGTGGCACCAGCGGCGGCCGCCACCTCGGCGGTGGCGTCGGTGGACCGCGAGTTGACCACGAGCAGCTCGTCGACCAGCGGGATGTCATCCACCAGGTAGCAGCGGATCGCCGTAACGATCACTCCCACCGTCGCCTCTTCATTACGGGCAGGGATGACGACGCTCACCGTCGTGCCCGCCTTGGCGTCAAGCAGGCGACGCGGTGGCCACTGCGCCGCGCGGCTGCTACGGTACGTGGCCCATGCCTCGACACCTGGTAACGCACTCACGTGTTCGGTGACCATGATTCCCCCGATGACCGTTTTCGCCTGGCCTCTGTTCGTTCCCCTGATCGAACGGCCTCAATCGTGGTCGGTCCTCGCGGAGTCCGGCGGGCCCGGTGGCGGCGTCCGCCAGGACAACCCGCGGCGAGTGGTTTCCGGCCGCCGCAGCGGGAAACGATAGCCGGCGCGAGCAACGGTGTGCCCATGAGCAGAAGGAGAGCGCGGATGACACTGTGCCGGGTAGGCATCATCGGGGCGGGTAATGTCGCCCAGCGGCACGCCCGGGTGCTGGCGAGCTTCGACGATGTGCGCATCGTCGGGGTCACCGACGTCGTGGCAGGCGCGGCCGAGCGACTGGCCGCCGCACACGGCGCCGTCGCGTTCCCCGACGTGGAAGCTTTGCTGGCCGCCGGCGTCGACGCGGTGTACGTGTGCGTGCCGCCCTTCGCCCACGGCATCCCGGAAGAGGCCGTACTGGCGGCCGGGCTGCCGCTGTTCGTCGAGAAACCCATCGGCGTCGACGTCGACACCGCCCTGCACATCGCCCGGCTCGTCGAACAACGTCAGGTGATCACGGCCGTCGGACACCACTGGCGCTACCTGCACGTCGTCGAGGAGGCCCGCCGCGTCATCGCCGATCGGCCAATCCGGCTGATCACCTGCTCGTGGCTGGACAAGGTCCCGCCGGTCGCCTGGTGGCCACGCCGCGACCGCTCCGGCGGTCAGACCGTCGAGCAGGCCGCCCACGTCCTGGACCTCGCCCGCGCCCTGGCCGGCGAGGTGGCGGAGGTCTATGCGGTGGGCAACCCGACGCCGCCGAATGTCGTCGGCGCGGACGTCGACTGCGCCACCGCCGCCACCTTGTGGTTCGCCTCGGGAGCCGTGGGAGCCCTGGCCACCACCTGCGCCCTCAGTTGGAAACAGCGCGCTGGCCTGGAAATCCACGCCGACGACCTGTGGCTGGCTGTCGGCGAAGACGGCCTGAGCGTGCGCGACGGCGACACCGAGTGGCACGTCCCCGGTGACCCGGAAGCGGCCCGGGTGGCGGTCGACCGGGCATTCATCGACGCGGTCCGTGGCACCGGCGACGACGTCCGCGTTCCCTATGCCGAGGCGCTACGCACCCACCTGCTCGCGACAGCCGTCGCCCGTTCCGCGGCGACCCGCCAGGCGGTCCGCCTCCCCCCTGTCGAGCTGGCCAATGTCTGACCACATTGTGGTGGTGTCCGCCCCGCACCACGTCGTCATCCGCGCCGAGGAACCCCCAGCGGTGCGCGACGGTACCTTCCGCGTGGAGACGATGTTCAGCGGGGTGTCAGCGGGCACCGAACTCAGCTACGTCAAAGGCACCAACCCCTACCTGACGGCCGCCTGGGACGCCACCCTCGGTCTGTTCCGCGAGGGCCAGCCCGCCACGCCATATCCGGTGACCCGGCTGGGCTACATGGAGGTCGGCCGCGTCACCGAGGCCCGCACCCCAGCGGTGGAAGAAGGGGCCGTCGTCGCGATGGCCTACGGGCACCGCACCGCATACCTCGCCGATCCCCTGATCGACCGGGTCGTGCCGCTCCCGGACGACCTGGACCCCCTGCTCGGTATCTACGCCGCGCACATGGGCCCCATCTGCGCCAACGGCCTGCTACACGCCGCCGCCGACCTGTACGGCAGCGACGTGCGCGACCTCGGCGACGGTGTGCGCGGCCGACGCGTGGCCGTCGTCGGCGCCGGCGTGGTCGCGCTGCTCAGCGCCCTGTTCGCCCGGCGGCACGGCGCCGCCTCCGTCGTGGTGCTCGATCCTACGCCGCAACGGCGGGCCGCCGCCGCGAGCCTGGGACTCGAAACGCTCAACCCGGACACTGACGACCCGGCCATTACCCTGAAAACGCGGTGGCGGCACGGCGTCGATGACCGTGGCGCCGACGTCGTCTTCCAATGCCGCGGGCAAGCCTTCGCGCTTCACTTGGCACTCCGGCTGCTACGCCCCCAGGGCACCCTGGTGGACCTCGCGTTCTACCAGGGCGGTGCCGACGCGGTGCGTCTCGGCGAGGAGTTCCACCACAACGGCCTCACCCTGCGCTGCGCCCAAATCGGCCGCGTCCCCCGCGGCCTTGCGTCAACCTGGGACCGCGAACGGCTCTCCGCCGAAACCATCGCCCTGCTCCACGCCGACGGCGATGCCATAACCAAGCACCTCATCTCGACCGTCGTGCCCTTCCACCAGGCCCCAACACTGCTTACCGACCTCGCCCTGCGACGCCGCCACGAACTGCAAGCCGTCCTCACCTGCTGAACCGGACGGGTACCGACTCGGTCGGTCAATTACTCGATGGCGTCGTTGGCGGCCGGCGACGTGGGGCCGTCGAGTCGTTCGAGCACGCGGTCCAGGACGGTGACGAAGGTGGTCAGGTCCCCAGGGGCAACGCCGTCGAAGAGGCGGGCGGCGGCCTGCCGATATCCGGCGTGCCAGGCGGCCGCGACAGCGCCGCCGGGCTCGGTGAGGGCGACCAGGGTGGCCCGCCGGTCGGTGGGATGCGGGCCGCGGACCACGAACCCGGCCGCCTGCAAGGCGTCCAGGAGTCCGGTGACGTTGCGCGGCGTGCAGCGTAGCGCCTGGCTGAGTTCCCGTTGGGTGACCGGGCCATGGTGGTGCAGGTGCCAGAGCACCTCTGCGCGGGCCGTGGTCAGGCCCCGCCGGGCCAGCTCGTGGCTCATCCGGTCGCCGAGCCGGCCGGCCAGCTCGAACAGCCGCTCGAACGCACCCTCAAGGTCCGCGGGCTCCTGCGGAGCTTCTTCATTGTGTATCTGCTTCACTATGTGTATCCTCCTGGTTCATGGTAGTCACACGGGGACATGACGCGGCGGGCGAAACGGGGCGGCGCGTGGTCGACGGTGCGGGCCGGATCGTCGTGTCCGGGCTGACCAAACGCTTCGGTGCTGTCACTGCCGTCGACGACCTGAGCTTCACCGTCGAGCCGGGGTCGATCACCGGGTTTCTCGGCCCGAACGGCGCCGGCAAGACCACCACACTGCGGATGCTGCTCGGGCTGGTCACCCCGGATGCGGGCAGCGCCACCATCGGCGGCCGACGCTACCGCGAACTGCCCAGGCCGTACGACGAGGTGGGCGCCGCCCTGGAAGCCACCGGGTTCCATCCCGCGCGCAGTGGCCGAAACCACCTGCGCGTCTACTGCACCGTCAACGGCTACCCCAGCCGCCGCGCCGACGAGGTCCTCGACCTCGTCGGGCTGTCCAACGCCGGACGCCGAGCGGTCGGTGGCTACTCGTTGGGGATGCGCCAGCGCCTGGCGCTGGCGGCGGCGCTGCTCGGCGACCCGCGGGTACTGGTGCTCGACGAACCGGCCAACGGCCTCGATCCGGAGGGCATCGCCTGGCTGCGCCGGCTCCTGCGCGACCGGGCCGCCCAGGGCAGGACCGTGCTGGTCTCCAGCCACCTGCTGGCCGAGGCGCAACAGCTCGTCGACCATGTGGTGATCATCCACCGAGGTCGGTGTGTCCGGCAGGGCAGCCTCGCGGACCTCGCCGCCGGGCAGGGGCCGGTGGTGCGGGTCCGCACGCCCCAGGTTGATCGACTGTCCGCCGCGCTGGCCAACGCCGCGGTCCCGCCGGACCGCATCGAGCGGACCGGCCCGGACCAACTACGGATCACCGGCCTGGGCGCCGAGCCGGTCGGTCGTCTCGCCTTCCGCGAGCGCATCGAGGTGCTGTGGCTCGCCGCCGACGCCAGTGACCTGGAGCAGGTGTTCTTCGCCCTCACCACCGGCAGCGACCAGCCAGCCGGCGCCCTGCAGAAGGTGGCCTGACGATGCGACGACCGATCGCCGGCGAGTTCGCCAAGCTGTTCACCACCCGGCTATGGCTGTGGCTGCTGCTGGCCTCGATGGCGCTGACCGCCCTGTACGCCAGCCTGGCCATCGCCTTCGACAGCGACCCGGACAACTTCGCACCGTCGCTCGGCAGCCCGGCCGGGCAGCGGCTGCTGTTCGCCGTGGCAGGCGGAGCGGCGAAGTCCCTGGTGGCCGTTCTCGCCGCGATCGGGCTGACCGGCGAGTTCCGGCACAAGACCGTCACCGCCACGTTCCTGGCCACTCCGCACCGGGGCCGGGTGGTGGCCGCCAAGCTCGTCACCTACGCCCTCGTCGGCGCGGGGTACGGGCTGGTCTGTCTCGGCGTGGTCGCCGCCATCGCGCTGCCGTTGCTGTCCGCCAAGGGCATCCACGTGACGATGATCGGCAACGGCGTTCCCGCCACCGGCGCCGGCGTCATCGCTGCGGTCGCCGTCTTCGCGGTGCTCGGCGTCGGCCTTGGCGCACTGCTGCGCGACCAGGTCGCCACCGTGGTGGCTCTACTCGTCTACCTGTTCGTGGCCGAGCCGATCGTCACCCGGATCCCGGCGCTGGCCGACTGGACGATGTACCTGCCGGGCCCAGCGGGCAGCGCCCTCACCCAGATCACCCTGGATAACCAGGCATTCCTCGACCCCTGGCAGGGCGGCCTGGTCCTCGCGGCGTACGGCGTCGCGTTCGCGGTCGCCGGCACCCTGCTCGCCGTCCGCCGCGACGTCACTTGATGCTCGTCGCCCGCGGCAATGGATGTAGGTCGGCCAGGCCACTGGCCGGTTGAGACCGGCCGGTGGTTGGCGGGTACTGCGCCGCACCTGACCCTCGGACTTCCCTTCTGTACGTTGTGATCGACGACGTGATCGCTACCGGCTCCCGCTGACAAGTGCCTCGACCGCAACCGGGAACCGCGTTTCGAAGTCCAAGAGTTTAGCGCCGGGTAGCCCGGGGGAATTTCACCCCCGGGCCCCCGCGGATCCGGACGTGAACCTCTCGGTTCATCCGGCTCCTGCCGTCCAGTTGTCAGACCGTGTACCGCAACGACCAATGCGCAAACAGGTCAGGCGCCCGT